>Ga0265296_1000067_pt1 | contig 218421 bp, 212 predicted proteins | sample MunlanPumphouse1_FD_189073 | JGI IMG/M metagenome (GOLD analysis project Ga0265296, IMG submission 189073) | Groundwater microbial communities from a municipal landfill in Southern Ontario, Canada - Pumphouse #1 | ecosystem: Environmental > Aquatic > Deep subsurface > Groundwater | place...
TCTTCACGAACTATCGCCCGCAGTTCTACTTCCGCACGACGGACGTGACCGGCATCGTTCACCTGAAGGAAGGCGTCGAAATGATCATGCCCGGCGACAACGCCGAGCTGAACGTCGAACTGATCACCCCGATCGCCATGGACCAGGGCCTGCGCTTCGCCATCCGTGAAGGCGGCCGCACCGTCGGCGCCGGCGTCGTCGCCAAGATCGTCGAGTAGTCGACGAAACGATCCGGCCTTCGTGCCGACCAGTAGCGTACAGAGCGGCCCCCGGAGCGATCCGGGGGCCGTTTTGCTGTGGGCCGTCCACCACTTGCCGTCTCCCATAGGGAGAAGGTGGCTCGCAGAGCCGGATGAGGGGGTGCGGTGTGGGCCGGGTTAAACACCGTAACCCCTCACCCTTTCGCGCAAGACCGATCGCTGCGCTCTCGGGCGCTCAAGCCCTCTCCCTATGGGAGAGGGAGGGGAGGTGCGTTTGGATTCTCGCGCCTCGCGCGAGCCGTCTTGCCTGCAACCGGGAACCGGGGTTTACGTTCGGAACGGACGTTAACTTTTCGGCAACCAAATGCGACGCGCCATCCGACTGGGTCTTTTCATCGGCACCGTCCTGGGCATGAGCGCTTGCGCGACCCAGTATGATGCGGACGGGCGGCCGGTTTCGGGGGCCTATGGCTCGGTTGAGGCGGGGCGGGCGGGCTGAGGCTCGAAGGAAAACGTGGCGCTGGACGCGATCCTGCCCTAATGTAGCGTTGCGGACGCCGTCTGTTGCGCCGCGTCGGTCCCCAAAACCCCCTAGATGTTACTCATCGCTATTGCTGTCGTTCTGCTCCTGGTGGTGCTCAACGGCTTGTTCGCCATGACTGAATTGGCGGTCGTCTCCTCGCGGAAATCCAAACTTCAGGCGAGGGCGGAACGGGGAGACCGGGGGGCCAGGGCGGCGTTGAAGCTGTCCGAAGAACCGACTCAGTTCCTGTCCGCCGTCCAGGTGGGCATCACCCTGATCGGCATTCTGGCGGGCGCTTACGGCCAGGCGACCATCGCCGGCGAGCTGGACCGCATTCTGGAAGTCGCCTTTCCGGCGTTGACCGCCTACACAGAATTCTTCGCCACGGCCCTGGTGGTCGTGTGCATCACCTATGTGTCGCTGATCATCGGCGAACTGGTGCCCAAACGTATCGCCCTGATCTTCCCCGAGGCGGTGGCGTCCAAGATGGCGGCCCCGATCTCCAAACTGGCGATCGTGCTGAAACCCTTCGTCCTGCTGCTGACGGCCTCGACCTCGGGCATCCTCAAGCTCTTGGGCGTCAAGGACCGCGACGGTTCGGACGTGACTCAGGAAGAGGTCGCGACCATCCTTGCGGAAGGCACCTCGGCCGGCCTGATCGAGCCCGAAGAACAGGTGATGATCGAAGAGATCCTGCGCCTGGGCGACCGTCCTGTGCGGGTGGCCATGACGCCGCGCCATGACGTGTTCTGGATCGCGCTGGACGACCCCGAGGAGATGCTGCGCGAAGAGATTCGCACCTGCCCCTATTCGCGGATCGTGGTGGCGCGCGAGAGCGACGTCGATAATCCGCTGGGCGTGGTCCACAAGAAGGACCTGCTGGACAGCCTGCTGACGCATGGCAAGTTCGACATCGAGCCGCTGGTCGCCGAACCGGCCTTCATTCCCCAGTCGACCTCGGTGCTGAAGGCACTGGAGATCCTGAAGGGCTCCAAGGTCCACATGGCCTTCATCGTCGACGAATACGGCGCCTTCGAAGGCGTGGTGACGGCCACCGACATCCTGGAAATGATCGCCGGCGACTTCAACGAGGGTCACGACGAGGAACAGGCCTGGATCCATCAGCGCGCCGACGGCAGCTGGCTGGTCGACGGCCAGACCGATCTGGACGAACTGGCCGACAAGCTGGGCGAGAACTTCGGCGAGCACGAAGGCTATCACACCGTCGCCGGCCTGATTCTGCATCAGATCTCGCGCGTGCCGGACGAGGGCGAAGTGCTGCAGGTCGGCCGATTCGAGGTCGAGGTCGTGGATATGGACGACCGCCGCATCGACAAGCTGATCTTCAAGGAACTGGTCAAAGCCCAGGACGAGCGGGCCGCCATCGCCGCGCATCTGGAAGACTAGTCGCAAGTGTCACATCGCCCTTGAAATGCAGGGCGGTGTCGGGCATACGCCCCCCTCTGGCGAACGCACGGACCTCCGGGTTCGAGCGGTTGTCTAGGAGTTTAGCTCAGCTGGTAGAGCACCGGTCTCCAAAACCGGGGGTCGTGGGTTCGAGTCCCCCAACTCCTGCCAATCCCCCCTGTCGCTTCCGGATGGGACTTCCCATCTGGGGCGACAGGAACAATTGTGTGAAGAGCAACTGATGGCCAAGGCCAAAACTCCCGGCAAGCGGCCTCAGGGCAACGCAAAGCCGCAGATCGGCGCCAAGCCACAAGCCGCGGGCGCCGCCGCCATCACGGTCGATTCGCCCGAGCCCAAGAAGCCCCGCACCAGCCCTGGCCAATTCTTCAGCCAGGTTCGCGCCGAGGGCCGCAAGATCGTCTGGCCCAGCCGCAAGGAGACCTGGATCACCTCGGTGATGGTCTTCATCATGGTGATCATCGCCGCGATCTTCTTCTGGATCGTGGACACCGGCCTAGGCTTCGCCTTCCGCTATATCATCGCTCTCGGATCCTGAGAAAGACGCGCCCATGACCGATGCAGCGCCCGCAAAGCCCGCCAATCCGCGCCACAAGTGGTATATCGTCAACGCCTACTCGAACTTCGAGAAAAAGGTCGCTGAACAGTTGCGCGATCAGGCCAAGCAGCAGGGCCTGGAAGACGCCTTCTCCGAAATCCTGGTTCCGACCGAGGACGTCGTCGAGATCCGTCGCGGCCGCAAGGTGAACTCGGAACGCAAGTTCTTCCCCGGCTATGTGCTGGTGAAGATGGAAATGACCGACCAGGCCTATCACCTGGTCAAGAACACCCCGAAGGTCACGGGCTTCCTGGGCGCCGCGGGCGGCACCAAGCCCCTGCCGGTCTCGGAACGTGAAGTTCAGAACATCATCGGCCAGGTGGAAGAGGGCGTCGAACGTCCGAAACCCACCATCCGCTTCGACATCGGCGAGAAGGTCAAGGTCATCGACGGCCCGTTCGCCAGCTTCGACGGTTCGGTCGAGAGCGTGGACGAAGAACACGCCCGCCTGCGTGTCGCGGTGTCCATCTTCGGCCGGGCCACGCCGGTCGAGCTGGAATACGCCCAGGTGGAGAAGGTCGCGGGCTGAGGCTCACGCGTCCGTCGAGATTTTGAAGCCGCGTCCGAAAGGGCGCGGCTTCTTTCGTTTCACCTCCCCATGCGCGGAGGCGCATGGGGAGGACAGACCGCGTAGCGGTCAGGAGGGGGCGTCTCCGTCAGCCGTGATGACCACGCCCACGTCAGAGACCGAGTCGCCCCCTCCTGGCGTCGCTCCGCGCCGCCTGTCCTCCCCATCGGCCTTCGCCGACGGGGAGGTGACGTTCGTCCACCCCGTTTGCCTTTGCGCCCCCTCTCTGTTACACGCGCGCCTTCGCTCGGCGGGCCTCGGTTCGTGGAGCGTCAAATCCGTGGGAGGCAGCCATGCCGCACCACGGCTCACCGGCCCTGCGTTCAGTCGTCGGGTCATTCATAGGAGAGACCAATGGCCAAGAAGATTCTCGGCTATATCAAACTGCAAGTGCCGGCCGGTTCGGCCACGCCTTCGCCCCCGATCGGCCCGGCTCTGGGTCAACGCGGCGTGAACATCATGGGCTTCTGCAAGGAGTTCAATGCGCGCACCGAGAAGGAAGCCAAGGGCACCCCGCTTCCGACCGTGATCACCGTCTATCAGGACAAGTCGTTCACCTTCCTGACCAAGACGCCGCCGGCGACCTGGTACCTGAAGCAGGCCACGGGCCTGAAGTCGGGCTCCAAGCTGGTCGGTCGTGAAACGGCCGGCAAGATCAAGGTTTCGCAACTGCGCGAGATCGCCGAAAAAAAGATGAAAGATCTGAACGCGAACGACCTCGACGCCGCGACCAAGATCATCGAAGGCTCCGCCCGCGCGATGGGCCTCGAAGTGGTGGAGGGCTAAACCATGGCCAAGCAAACCAAGGCTCAAAAAGCCCGCACCGGCGTCAGCCAAGACCTGCTGCCGTTCTCCGACGCCATCAAGCTGGCCAAGGAAAACGCAAAGTCGAAGTTCGACGAATCCCTTGAGATCGCCGTCAACCTGGGCGTCGATCCCCGTCACGCCGACCAACAGGTCCGTGGCGTGGTGAACCTGCCGTCGGGTACGGGCCGTGACGTTCGCGTCGCCGTCTTCGCCAAGGACGCCAAGGCCGCCGAAGCCACCGCAGCCGGCGCCGAACACGTCGGCGCCGAAGATCTGTACGAGAAGATCGCCGGCGGCTTCATGGAGTTCGATCGCGTTATCGCGTCGCCGGACATGATGGCCCTGGTCGGCCGTCTGGGTAAGGTGCTGGGCCCGCGCGGCCTGATGCCGAACCCCAAGGTCGGCACCGTGACCCCGAACGTGGCCCAGGCCGTCAAGGACGCCAAGGGCGGCGCCGTCGAGTTCCGCGTCGAGAAGGCGGGCATCGTCCACGCCGGCATCGGCAAGGTCTCGTTCACCCAGGACGCTCTGGAAGCCAACGTGAAGGCCATCGTGGACGCCCTGGTGCGTTCCAAGCCGTCGGGCGCCAAGGGCACCTATGTGAAGCGCATCAGCCTGTCTTCGACGATGGGCCCGGGCTTCAAGGTCGACCCGTCCTCGCTGGGCGCCTAAGACCAAAGACAACCGGTACTGAAGAACGGCGGGGAGCGATCCCCGCCGTTTTTTCTTGCCCGGATATGGTCCCAGCCGTCAGGATGCGCGCCTGACTGGGGGATAAGATGAAACGACTGATCGGCGGCCTGCTCCTGGCCTTGACCCTGCTGACCGCGCCGGCGGCCATGGCCGAGACGACCGACGTTTCGGCCGAAAAACTGGCTCTGGCCAACAAGTTCATCGCGCTGATCCAGGGCGAGCAGTTGGGTGCGTCTCTGGGTCAGATGATGGCGATGATGGTGCCGGAATCGACCACCCTGTCGGGGGAACAGGCGGCAGAGGTTCGCGAGGCGATGGCTGAGGCGACCGCGAGCATGTTGCCCCGGATGTTCGAGGTCAGTGCGCCGATTTACGCCGATATCTTCACATTGGAGGAGTTGCAGGCTCTCGTCGCCTTCTACCAGAGCGTCGTCGGCCGCTCGCTGATGAGCAAGAGTTATGCGGCGGCGCCCCGGATCGCGACGGCCATCCAAGGCATCATGCCGGAACTGATGGCCGATATGGGCGACCAGATGTGCAATCGATTGGAATGCTCGCCGGAGCAGAGGCGTGAGATGAAGGCCGCCATGGCCGTCGCAGCGCGCGGCCAGGCGGCGCAAAGTTCTCAGTAGGCCGCCGTGAACCGGGTACGGCTGTGCTGGGGGTTTTCCAGTTCGTCCACCATGGCGATGGCGTAGTCGGAAAAGCCGATCTTGCTCTCGCCCTTGTCGTCCACGACCAACTGATCCGTTCCGGTGCGGAAATGGCCCAGGCGGGGCGTTTCCTCAATCACGGCGGCGGGCGAGAAGAAGGTCCAGTCGATGTCTGTCTCGTGGCGCAGGGCGTCCAGGAAGACGATGCCGCCCTGGGCGAAGACCTTCCATTCCTCGGGGAACTCGGGCGTGTCGATCAGGCGGACGCCGGGTGCGACCTCCAGGCTTGCGGCGCCGCCCGTGACGAGCAGGCGCGGCACGCCGGCGGTCTTGAGCGCGCTCAGAACCGTCTCGGCGGGCACGTCGAAATGCAGGGCGCTGATGACGGCGTCCGAACCCTTGATCAGTTCGGCCAGCGCGGCGGCGTCCGAGGCGTCGCCCGCGACGGGTGTGACGCCGTCGGCGGCGGGGATGGCCTCGGGCTTGCGCGCGATGGCCGTGACCGTGTGACCGCGCGCGGCGAGTTCCCTGGTGATTTCCGAGCCGGCGCGACCGCTGGCGCCGAGGACTGTGACTTTCATGGAAGGCTCCTTTGGGTATCCAATGGATACCAGGTGCGCTATGGGATGCAGCCATGCAAGACGGCACCTTTCACACACCTGGTCACCTTCAGGAAACCTGGACTCGCGGCGACGTGTTCGCGGCGAACTGTCCGACGCGGCAACTGCTCGACCGGATCGCGGACAAGTGGAGCACCCTGATCCTGATCGTGCTGGGCGAGGGGCCGATCCGGTTCAACGCGCTGAAGCAGCGGGTCGATGGTGTGTCGCAGAAGATGCTGAGCCAGACGCTGAAGTCGCTGGAGCGTGACGGCCTGGTGTCGCGATCCGTCGTGGCGACCGTGCCGGTGTCGGTGACCTATGCGGTGACGCCGCTGGGCTGCACCCTGATGGCCGCCATGCAGTCGATGATCGACTGGGCCGAGACCCGGATGCCCCAGGTCGCGGCGGCCCAAACGGCCTATGACGCGCGGTCGCCCGACCCCCACTGACTTTATTATCGGGTGCGGCGAACGGCCACGTTCGAACTGCGTTCCTGTCGCGACCTTGAAGGGGGCGACATGTTCGGACTGGGAAAATTGATGGGCGACAAGCCTGATGTGAGCGGCGGCGACCCGTGGAAGGGGCGGCTGGCGTTCGGCGCCATCGTGCTGGTCTCGGCCTATTTCGCGGTCCAGCTGATCGTGACGTTGCAGACGCTGTGGCTGCTGATCTTCGGCGCCATCGTGGTCGCGGTTATCCTGAGGGCGTTGGCCGATCCCATCGTGCGCTGGCTGAAGGCGCCGGATCCGCTGGCGGTGTTTCTGTCTCTGCTGATCGTTGTGGCCGTGCTGGCGGGAATATTGACCCTGTTCGGCGCCCAGATCACCGAGCAGGTCGTGGCCTTGTCCGCCGTCGTGCCTCAGGGGTGGGACCAGGTGCAGTCGTGGATCCAGGCCCAGCCCTATGCCGCGCAGTTGCTGGAGCAGCTGCAAGGTCTGGGCGGGCGCGCCGGCCAGGCTTTGCAGGTGGCGCAGAAGTTCGCGCTGGGCTTCGCCTCCGGCGTCACGACCATGGTTCTGGTGATCGTCGCTGGCGTGTTCCTGGCCATCGAACCCGCCAAGTCGCGCGAAGGCCTGCTGTCGATGGTTCCGATGGACCGTCGGCCTCGGCTGCGCGAGGTGTTGAACAGTTGTGGCAAGGCGTTGAAGGGCTGGCTGAAGGCGCAACTGTTCTCGATGGTGCTGGTCGGCACGCTGACGGGCGTAGGCTTGACGATCATCGGCGTGCCCTCGGCCCTGGGCCTGGGCCTGTTGACGGGCCTTGCGCAGTTCGTGCCGATCGTCGGGCCGATCGTTTCCACCGTTCCGGCCGTTCTGGTGGGGGCGACCCAGGGGTGGGAAACCGCCCTGATGACCCTGGCCCTCTATGTCGTGGTGTCCCAGCTGGAGAGCAACTTCATTACGCCGATGGTGCAGAAGAATGTGGCGAACCTGCCGGTCGTTCTGGGCATCTTCGCCGTGGTGGGGATCGGCACCCTGTTCGGGCCGTTGGGCGTGCTGTTCGCCACGCCGCTGGCGCTGGTGCTGCACACCCTGATCACCATGCTGTATCGACAGGACGTCCTAGGGGATCCCGATGCCAAGGCGCCCGGCGAAAAATAGGACGCCTGCGTCAGTTCGCTTGACGCAGGCGGCGCGATCACCTTTGGAACGCGCTGATCCTTTCGCTGGTGCAAAACGTCGCATGGCCTGTCCCAAGACCCGATCCTCGCGGAACCGCGCCTGATGCCGTCGGGCACCAAACGCACGGCGCGGTCCGAGACCCGTCAGGTCGCGGCACTGCCGTGGCGCCAGACGGAAGACGGTCGTCAGATACTGATGATCACCTCGCGCGAGACGCGCCGCTGGGTCATACCAAAGGGCGGCCGGATGGTCGGCAAGACCGATCCCGAGGCGGCCGCTCAGGAAGCCATGGAAGAGGCCGGAGTGCGAGGCGAGATGGACCAGACCTCCATCGGCGTCTTCCGCTACGCCAAGGGACTGAAGGACGGCGGCGCGCGCCAGTGCGTGGTTTCGGTCTATCCGCTTCAGGTGCTGGTCCAGCTGGGCGCCTGGCCCGAGGCGCACCAGCGCGAGCGCCGCTGGATGAGCCTGAGCGAGGCGGCGGATCTGGTGCACGAGCCCGATCTGGCCACCCTGATCCGCGACTTCGACGCCACGCCCCTGGAAGATTGAGCGACCTCAGCCGTCCAGTTCGGGATACCGGCGGAAGATGCCGTCTTCGTTGAAGGGGATGCGGCGTTCGCTGGCCAGATAGGCGGCGATGCGGGGCAGGGCGGCGACACGGTCGCGGACGGCGACCACGTGGGGCGTCGTCTTCAGGACGCGGGCCGACGCCTTTGGAAAGGCGTAGGTCAGGCCTTCGACCACCTGAAACAGCGACAGGTCGGCATAGGTCAGGCGGTTGCCGACCATCCAGTCCGAACTATGCGGGTTTCGGTCCAGCACCTGTTCGGCCCAGCCGAGGAATTTGGCGATCCGATCCTTGCGAAAGCCCTCGGCGCGTCGAGCGGCCTCAAGCTTCTGATCGTCGTAATAGGCCATCAGATCGACCGGGTGGTGGGTGTCGTGGGCCTCTGCGACCAGGTCGGCGAAGGTCAGCTGGATCTGGTTCAGCCAGGCGCGGTCGCTGTCGCCATTGGGGCTCAGGCCCAATTGCGGACCCAGCCAGGCCAGGATGGCCGCGACCTGTCCGACGGTTCGGTCGCCCAGGCGCAGGAAGGGCGGGGCGAAGGGCGGCGTGGCGGCGTCGGCCATCAACTTCATCATCGCCTCGCCGTCGTCCTGGCGCGAGACATCGGCGTAGTCGGCGCCGGCCGCCTCCAGCGCCAGCCGGACGAATTCGCCCCGCCCCTGGATGGTCGGCCAGTAATAGAGTTCATAGGCCATGCGATCCCTGCCTTGATTTCCGTGATCCGTCCCTGTAAGAGCGCCGCTTCCCGTCACTGGTTCATTCCTTTGGCGGTCCTGTCCGAGAACTTCGGGGCGTGGGGGTCACCCAGGCCATAACTGTCAGAGAGCCCTCTGACGCCGTGGGGAGATGGGGACGCGACCCTGCGCTGTCAGCCCGCATTCCGGGACGGACGCCGTCAGACGCATCCTTCGGACAATACGACCGGCTTTAACGCTTTGCAGCGATGCACGGCGCTTTGGCCAATCCGTCGTCGGGAATAAGCCCGGCGGCGAATACCAAGACTGGAGACCGCAATGGACCGCGCTCAAAAAGCCGAGTCGATCGAAACGCTCAAGGGCGTATTCGCCGACGCCGGCTCCGTGGTCGTGACCCAAAACCTGGGTCTGACCGTTGCGGAAATGGAAGATCTGCGTGGTCGCCTTCGTAAAGAAGGCGGCGCGTTCAAGGTGGTCAAGAACCGCCTGGCGCTGAAGGCGCTCGAAGCCGAAGAAGGCAGCGAATTCCACGCCCTGTTCAAGGGTCCCGTGGGCATCGCCTATTCCGAGAACCCCGGTACGGCCGCCAAGGTCGCCACCGAGTTCGCCAAGGCCAATGATCGCTTCAAGATCATCGGCGGCTTCATGGGCGACACCGTCGTCGACCAAAAGGGCGTGGAAGTTCTTTCCAAGCTCCCGACGCTCGACGAAGTCCGCAGCCAACTCATCGGCCTGCTCAACGCGCCTGCGACTCGTATCGCTGGCGTGCTGCAAGCACCCGCCGGTCAGCTGGCTCGCGTGTTCAACGCCTACGCCACCAAGGAAGCCGCGTAAGCGGCCCAGCCTTTCATCTCTGCATCACTCTCTAAAACCAATCCTCCGAAGGAAAACTGACAATGGCTGATCTCGCCAAAATCGTCGAAGACCTGTCCGCTCTGACCGTTCTCGAAGCCGCTGAACTGTCGAAGCTGCTTGAAGAAAAGTGGGGCGTCAGCGCCGCTGCTCCCGTCGCCATGGCTGCTCCGGCTGCCGGTGGCGGTGCTCCGGCTGAAGCTGCCGAAGAGCAAACCGAGTTCACCGTCGTCCTGCTGGACGGTGGCGACAAGAAGATCAACGTGATCAAGGAAGTCCGTGGCGTGCGTTCGGACCTGGGTCTGAAGGAAGCCAAGGACCTGGTCGAAGGCGCTCCGCAGAACGTCGTCGAGAACGTCTCCAAGCAGAACGCCGACGAAGTCGCCAAGAAGCTGACGGAAGCCGGCGCCAAGGTCCAGATCAAGTAAGATCTGACTTTCGGCATTTGCTGAATATCGGAAAGGCCCGGCGGGAAACCGCCGGGTCTTTTCTTTTTGGGGCCTACCGCGCGGAGCGCTACTTGAGGCCCATGGACGGCGCTACGGCTAGGGCTTGGTCTGTATCAGTTCTGCGGGCGTGTCCGCGTCGCGAAGAAGGCCCAGAGGGCGTCGTTGTCGGCGACCCAGCTATGGCCGCCGCCGGCGGCGATGCGGCCCACCACGTCCGCGCCGTCGCGGCAGGCGGCGTAGCCTTCCTCATAGACTTTGTCGGCGACCCAGCGGGTGTCGCGGATTTGGGCGCAGCCGTTCAGCTGGGCCCAGCGCTGTTCGGCAGCGTGCATGGTGTAATGCCAATAGCCTGCGCCGCCGCCCTGGATAGGATTGGTCGTGTCGGCGTCGCCGGCGAAGGCGATGACCGGCATGGGGCGCGAGGGGCGGCAGGTGGCGGGATCGGGCTCTTCCGGTCGGTCCTTCCTCGGATTGCCGGCGCGCAGGCCCACGACCGGGGCGATGGCGGCGAACCGGTCGGCGGCGACGCATCCCAACCACGAGGTCATCCGTCCGCCGCCCGACAGGCCGGTGGCATAGACGCGGCTGTCATCGACGCAGCCCTGGTCCGCCAGATAGCGGATGGCGGTCGTCAGATAGGCGACGTCGTCGGCGTCGTTGGGGCCGGGAACCGCGCCGGTGATGGTTGGGACGCCGGGAATGTTCCAGACGAAGCCCCGCTCGACCGGGATCCCGGCGTCGGGCGCGGCGACGATGAAGCCGTGCCGGTCCGCCGTTTCCGCCAGCCGAGACGAGGCCAGCATCTTCTCGCCCGTGCCGCCGCTGCCGTGCAGGATGAAGACCAGCGGCGCGGGTTTGGCGGGGTCGAAGCCGGCGGGCAGGTGGATCTGCATCGTGCGGCCGGTGCGGCCGATGGTGACGGCCTGGGTCGCGCCCGCCTGACCGATGCCGCAGGGGGCTGACGCCTGGGCCGCCTGGGTGAAAGTCATCAGGCCCAGCAGGGCGGCGAGCAGTCCGATCCAACGCTTCATGCGACTTCGCCTCTGGTGAATGCAGCCGGCAGGGTGAGGGGATTTCGCCGTGGAAGCCAGCCTTGAGGCGCGGCGTGCGGCTTCCCATCTGTGGACACCCCAAGAGACGGAGCCTCCCCCTATGAACATCCTGCTGGTGCTGACGTCGCACGATCAACTCGGCGACACGGGCAAGAAGACCGGCTTCTGGCTGGAAGAACTGGCGGCCCCCTATTACGCGCTGAAGGATGCGGGCGCGCAGGTCGTGCTGGCCTCGCCCAAGGGCGGACAGCCGCCGCTGGACCCCAAGAGCGACGACGCCGACGCCCAGACCGACGACACCCGCCGCTTCAAGGCCGATGCCGAGGCGCAAAGCCTGCTGGCCTCGACCGTCGTCCTGTCGTCGGTGAAGGCCGATGATTTCGACGCCGTCTTCTATCCCGGCGGTCACGGGCCGCTGTGGGACCTGGCCAATGACGCGGACTCCATCGCCCTGATCGAGGCCTTCACCAAGGCGGACAAGCCGACCGGCTTCGTGTGCCATGCGCCGGGCGTGCTGAAGTCCGTGAACGGCGCGGACGGCAAGCCGCTGGTCAACGGGCGCAAGGTGACGGGCTTCACCAACTCCGAAGAGGATGCCGTGGGCCTGACGGACGTGGTGCCGTTCCTGGTCGAGAACGTGCTGATCGCCAATGGCGGCGACTATTCCAAGGGGCCGGACTGGGGGTCGTATGTGCTGACCGACGGCAAGCTGGTGACGGGTCAGAACCCGGGTTCGTCGCGTGAAGCGGCCGAGGCCCTGCTGGGGCTGTTGAAGTAGGGCTTACCTCTCCGCACGCGAAGGCGCGTGGGGAGGACAGATCGCGCTAGCGATCAGGAGGGGGCGACTCCGACGGTTGGGATGACCCCAAGAGCTTCAGCCACCGAGTTTCCCCCTCCTGGCGCTCGCTGACGCTCCCGCCTGTCCTCCCCATCGGCCTTCGCCGATGGGGAGGTGACCGTTCTAGCGCCGTCTTGGAGCGAGGATGTCCGAGAGGCGGTCCGGCGTACCCTCGATGCGCTCCAGGCGCGGGTAACGCAGGCCGTCGTGATAGGCGAAGGCCACGGTGCGGAAGCGGTCGCCGGATTTCAGCAGCAGTTCGATGGGGGCGTCGGTCCCTTTCGCGGCGGTCACGGCGTCGCGCAAAACCTCGGCCGAGCCGGCCTTGCCATTGACGGCGACCAGGCTCCAGCCGGCGCCGATCCTTTGCTCGAAGGCGAGGCCGCCCCAGCGGATGTTGGTCAGCTTGTCCGCCGTCAGGGTGAAGCCCAGCGAATACTGGAAGTCATTGGCCCAGCCGGTCTGGACCGACTTCTCCGCCGCCGACGGCGTGTCGGTGTAGGTCAGTCGCCACCCCCCACGCTCGATCCCGGCCAGGGGCGCCTTGGCGTCCGGCCCGACGGCGTCGAGGCGGCTGCGCAGGAACCCGGCCCAGTCGTGCGGATAGACGGCGTTCAGGGCCGCGACCACATCCTCGAACCGATAGCCCTGGGGCGACCATTCGCCGTCGTCGTGGCCGAAGAAGCCCCTGGCGAAGTCGTCGAGAGACTTGCGCCCGTTCGTGCTCTCGCGGATCAGGGTGTCGGCGTCCAGCCAGACCAGCAGGCTTTCGCGGTAGTAGTCGCCGGTGCCGCGCATCCACGAGGTGAACTGGCCCGGTACGCGGTAGCCCAGCAGATTGTGGTTGTTGGTGTCCTGCAGCGCGCGCCACTGACGACCCGGCTGCTCGTCATAGAAGGCGGCGACGCTGGCCAGGGTGGCCAGCGCCACCTCCTTGGAATGCAGGCCCGCGCGGGCGGCCAGCACATCGCCCCAGTATTCGGTCTGGCCCTCATAGACCCACAGCAGGGTGTTCTGGGTCGGGACGTTGTGGTTGGCGGTCAGCTCGTCCGCCGGGCGCATGAACTTGCCGTTCCACGAGTGGGTGTATTCGTGCGGCAGCAGGCCCCGGTCCCCGGCGCTCTTGGTCCAGTTGGTGAAGAAGTCGGGCGCGCCGGTGTTTTCGGATGAGCGGTGATGCTCCAGGCCGATGCCGCCCATCTGGTCGGTCAGGGCGAACAGGAACTCGTAGTCGTCGAAGTGGCGGGCGCCGAACAGGCGGTCGGCCTGCGTCACCAGATTCTCGAACAGCTTCAGCTGGTCGTCTGTGGCGGCCAGGCCCTTGGCCTCGTCGGCCAGGATGTTCAGGTGGACGCGGTCGCCCGTCGGGTCGATGTCCACGCGGCGATAGTGGGCGCCGGCGAAGATGGGGCTGTCGATCAGGGTGTAGAGGTCGGTCGTCGCGAAGGTCGCGACGTCGCCTTTCTGGGATGCGGTGCTGAGGGCCGTGCCGTATTTCCAGCCGGCGGGCAGGACCACGCTCGGGGTGACCTGGATCTGGCGGCTGAAATAGCCGGCCGGATAGAGGATGGCCTTCTCCCACTGAAGATTGACCATGGCCGGGGTCATCAGCACGCGCCAGTTGGAACTGTCGGGCTGGGTCAGCTGCTGGAAGGCGACGTCGATGCTGGTGACCCCGGCCGGGATGTCGAGGTGGAAGGCGTAAGGGTCCAGCGTGTCGCGCAGCCACTCGATCCGCTGGCCGTTGGCGGTCACGGTCAGGCCGGAGATGAGCTGGATCGGGCCGGTGGCGGCGTGGTTGCCGGGCAGGAACTTCGGATAGAGCAAAGTCAGCGGGCCGGGACCGGCGACGGGGATCGTCTGGCTGACGCTGATGATGCGGCGGTCCAGATCGGTGATGTCGGCGCGGTATTGGATGACGCCGGGATAGGGCTTGTCTTGCGGCGCGGGGATGGTCGGCTGGGCGCGGGGCAGGGCCAGCGGGGCCTGGGTGGCGTCAGTGATGACGGGGGTGGACCGGAAGGTCTGGGCCATCGCCGGAGCGGCGGCGGCCGTCATCAGGACGGCGAGGCAGGCGGCGGTCAGGCGGGTACGCGGCATCAGGTCATCCGGGTCGGCAGGGGAAGCCGCACCGTCGGGGGCGGGGCGCGATGCGTCAAGCGTGGCGTTGTGTCTCCTCCCTGCGAAGCGGGGAGGAGACGTCGTCGTTAGATTTTCAGTCCCAGGTCCATCGCTTCGGCCAAGGCCTTGGCGCGTTTCTTCGTCTGTTCGCCCAGCAGGACGTCGGCATAGCCTTCGGTCGCTGTCAGGCGCAGGTCGCCGCCTTTCACCCGCGCGGTCGCATTGGCCAGCAGTTGTGGCGAGCGGCCTGACAGGTCGCAGGCCAGGCGGATGGCCAGGCCGATGGCGCGGGCGCGTTTGGCGGCGTCGCCGTTCAGCAGCCGGTCGATGATTTCGGGCTGGGGCGTGGCGGGGGCGCCGCCGTAGCGGGCGTTCATGGCGCTGGCCAGGAAGGCGCGCTCGACGTGGCTGATGCCCGCGACCGGCGCGCGCAGCACCTGGTCGAACACCAGCTCCAGCCGGTGATCGGGATGCAGGCGTGCGCCCAGGTCCGCCAGACGGCAGGCGGCGCCGACCAGGACCGCGTCGCGTTCCTCGCCGAACACCGCAGGCAGGGCGGCGACGATCTCGGAAATCCAGCCGTTCAAGGCGCCGGGCAGGGTCAGGGCCACGCCTTGCCGACCGCCCAGCGCCGTGCAGCCCGCCAACAGCGGATCGGCCCCGCGCGTCGCCTCGTCCAGCGTCTCGAACAACAGGCCCTCGCGCACGCCCCAGGCGGACATCTCGATCTGTTTCAGGCCCAGGTGCTTGATCAACCCCTCCAGCACCAGTCCGGCATAGGGCAGGGTCTCGGCCCGTTTCCTGGACACGCCCGGCAGTTTGGTCAGGCCGGCGACCGATTGCTGGGCGACCAGGCGCGCGGTCTCCAACGCGTCCTCGGCCGACATCTGATACTGATGCACGACCTTCAGCGGATAGGATTTCAGCGCCATCTGCACCTGGGCCAGGGTCCGCCAGGCGCCGCCGACGGCATAGAGGCGCTCGCTCTGGAACTGTGCCGCGACGGGTTTCAGGGCCTGATCGATGCGGACCTTGATGCGGTCGGCGTCGAACCCCTTGCCCTCGGCCAGGGCGAACGGCCCCAGCGGCAGGGTCAGGCCGTTTTCGACGCCGTGACCGTTCAGCCGCGTCAGCTCCAGACTGGCGCCGCCCATGTCGGCCGAGACGCCATGGGCCAGAGGCGCGCCGGCCAGCACGCCCATGGCGGCGTATTTCGCCTCTTCCTCGCCCGACAGGACGCGGATGGTCAGGCCGGTCTCGGCGGCGACGCGTTCACAGAACTCCGGCCCGTCGATGGCCTCGCGCACGGCGGCGGTGGCGGCGATCAGGGTCGTGTCGGGGCGGACGCCTTCCAGCACGGCGGCGAAACGGCGCAGGGCCGTCATCGCCATGACGACGCCCTCGGGCGAGAGCCTGCGCGTCGTCGGCAGGTCGCGGCCCAGGCCGGCCAGAACCTTCTCGTTGTAGACGGTCCAGATCGCGCGGCCTTCCAGCCTGTACAGCACCAGCCGCACCGAGTTGGAACCGATGTCGATCGCGGCGATGTCGCGGTCGGTAAGCGTGTCGGTGGGCATCAACGGCCCGGACGCTCATAGCGCAGGACGGCAGGCAGGCTCTTGGCCTTGCGGCCGCGTCCCGACAGGCTGGGGTTGGTCATGAAGTATTTGTGGGCCGAGAACGGCCGCTCCGGGTCCGCAGGGGTGACGCGGGTATAGCGCCCTTCTGCGTCCAGAACCCAGCTTTGCGCGTCGTCCTTCAGATTGGCGACCATGATCTGGTCCAGCACCTGGTCGTGGACGGTGGCGTTGCGGATCGGCGTCATCAGCTCGACCCGGCGGTCCAGGTTGCGCGTCATCCAGTCGGCCGAAGAGATGAAGACCTTGGCCTTGTCGTGCGGCAGATCCTTGCCGTTGGCGAAACAGACGATGCGGCTGTGTTCCAGGAAGCGTCCGACGATGGACTTGACCCGGATGTTCTCCGACAGACCCGGCACGCCGGGACGCAGGCAGCAGATGCCGCGCACCACCAGGTCGATGCGCACGCCCCACTGGCTGGCGCGATACAGGGCGTCGATGATCTCGACATCGACCAGCGAGTTCAGCTTGACCCATATGGCGGCGGGCTTGCCTATGGCGGCGGCCGACATCTCCTTTCCGATCAGTTCGATCAGCGTGGACTTCATGTTCAACGGCGAGACGACCACAGCTTCCAGATGATCGGGCGTGGCGTAGCCGGTGATGTAGTTGAACACCTTGGTCGCATCGCGCCCCAGCACCGGGTCGCAGGAGAACAGCGACAGGTCGGTGTAAACCTTGGCCGTGACCGGGTGATAGTTGCCGGTGCCGAAGTGGCAATAGGTCTTCAGCGCCTCGCCCTCGCGCCGCACGACGACGCTCAGCTTGGCGTGGGTCTTGTATTCGACGAAGCCGAAGACGACGTGGACGCCGGCCCGTTCCATCGCCCGCGCCCAGCGCAGATTGGCCTCCTCGTCGAACCGGGCCTTCAGCTCGACCAGGGCGGTGACGTTCTTGCCGTTCTCGGCCGCCTCGATCAGGGCGGCGACGATGGGGCTGTCCTTGGAGGTGCGGTACAGCGTCTGTTTGATGGCGATGACGTTGGGATCGCGGGCGGCCTGACGCAGGAACTGAACCACAACGTCGAAGCTCTCGAACGGGTGGTGGATCAGCAAATCCTTTTCGCGGATGGCCGCGAAGACGTCGCCGCCGTTGTCGCGGACGCGTTCGGGATAGCGGGGCTCATAACCCTTGAACTTCAGGTCCGGGTGGCCGCCGGGGATCAGGTCGGACAACTGTGCCAGACCCAGCATCCCGTCGACCAGCACCACGTCCTGGGGCGCGGCCTCCAGCTCGCCGACGATGAAGGTGCGCAGATCGGAAGGCATGGAGGCCTCGATCTTGACCCGCACGACCGAGCCCAGGCGACGCTGTTTCAGCGCCTCCTCGAACTCCAGAACCAGATCCTCGGCCTCTTCCTCGATCTCGATGTCCGAATCGCGGATCAGGCGCAGCACGCCCTTCTCCATGACGTCGCAGCCGGGAAACAGGTGGTCGATGAACAGCAGCAGCACGTTTTCCAGCGTGATGAAGCGTTTATGTCCCGGCGTGGACCGACCGTCGGTGGGCAGTTGCCAGAACCGCTGAACCTGGGTCGGCACCGGCACGAGCGCGTAAAACGTCTTGGTCTCGCCCTTGCGCTTCAGCTTCAGCGCCAGCGAGAAGCCCAGGTTGGGCAGGAAGGGGAAGGGGTGCGCCGGGTCGATGGCCAGTGGCGTCAGGACGGCGAAAAGCTGGTTCAGGAACTCGGGCTCCAGCCGTTCGCGCTCGGTCTTGGTGATGCGCTGGCGATCGACGACCTCGATCCCGGCGACGGTCAGTTCCTTCTTCAGCTGACGCCAGCGCAGCTGCTGCTCCGCCATCAACTCGCCGGCCGAAACGTTGATCTGATCCAGTTGCTCGCCCGGCGTCAGGCCGTCGGCGGACAGGACGCGGATGCGCTCGCGCAACTGACCCTTCAGGCCGGCGACGCGGGTCATGAAGAACTCGTCCAGGTTATTGGCCGAGATGGACAGAAAGCGCAGCCGCTCCAGCAGCGGGTGATTGGGGTTGGCCGCCTCTTCCAGCACGCGCTCGTTGAACGCCAGCCACGAGATCTCGCGATTGAAGAAACGGGTCGGCGAGGCCATCAGCTCCTCGCTCAGCGCCAGTTGAGGGGCGCGAGAGGCGGGAACCTCCTCGCCTCGGGTGTCGTCATGGATCGCGGCGTCGGTCATGACCCGGTTCTCGCGCGCGCGTGTGACGGCCGCAAGCGGGCAGGGCGAAAATGTCGCCCAGGTCGGCGCTTATCGACAGCCTCTATTCCGAAGCGGCGTCCATCTCATCCAGCGCCTGGCGGGCGAGGACGCGGGTGACGGGGCGATGCAGGGCGTCCAGTCTCGCGACGACATCGGCGGCGGTGTCGGCCGACCGATCCAGGCGGCGCACCAGATAGTCGATCACGTCGTCGGCCGGGGTGATGCTGCGCTCGGCGAACCGGGCGCGCAGGATGGCCGACAGGACGGCGTCGTCGGGCGCGGCGATGCAGACGGCGCGCACAGCGTCCAGGCGCGAACGCAGATCGGGCAGGTCCACCGACCACTGACGCGGCGCCGAGCGCGACACCAGCAAAAGCGCGCCGCCGCCGATGTTGGCCAGGTTGATCAGGTGAAACAGGCTCTCGTCGTCCGCATCGGCCGCCCCGTCCAGCAGCACGGGCCTGCCTTCCAGCTCCAGCGGATCCATCACGGCGGCCTCGGCGCCGTTCAGCGGCACGGCCCCGACCCGTTCGGCCCAGTCGGCGGCCAGGCGGCTCTTGCCCGATCCCGCCGGCCCATGCAGGGCCAGCACCGCCCCCGCGCCGTCGGGCCAGCGCGCCAGCACGCGCACCGCCTCGGCGTTGCTGTCGGATGTCACGAAGGCCTCGCCCACGACATGACGCTCCAGCGGCAGACGCAGCTGTTCGGCGGTCGGACGGGGCAGGGCGCTCAGCGCGGTCATGACCCCGTCTTAGCAGAGGCCACAGTTAACCGCGTCAGGCCCGCTCTGTTGGTTCCGGGGAGCGAACCTCGCCCCTGTGGATGGAATCAGGCGAATTCGGCCAGGGCGGGGTTCAACTTGCCGGCCTTGAACTCGGTGACCTGATAGTCGGCCAGGCCGTGGACCTGGAACGGATCGGCCTTCAACAGGGCTTCCAGCTCTTCTTTCGTGCCGCCGCTGCGCACCACCAGAATGCCGCCCGTGCGCGGCACCATCGGCCCGGCGGCGATGATCAGGCCGCTTGCGACATGGGTGTCCAGCCATTCGCGATGCTCGACCGTCCGCGCCTCGATGGCTTCGATCGGCTGGGTGTAGGTGATGGTGACGATGAACATGGCGGCCTCGGGTGGGACAGGAGCGCCAGATATCATGTGTGGCGGCAGGCTTTGCAACGGCTGAAACCTTGACTTTCCGGGGCGATGATGCGCCCTACGCCGCTTCGATTTCGGGCGCCGACGGCGTCGGATTCCACCGCCAGATACTCCAGACGGTTCGTTTCATGCACGCCTATCGCTCTCATACCTGCGGCGCCCTGCGCGCCTCCGACGCCGGTTCCGCCGTTCGCCTGTCCGGCTGGGTGCACAGGAAGCGCGATCACGGCGGCCTGCTGTTCATCGATCTGCGCGACCATTACGGCCTGACGCAGCTGGTGCTGCACCCCGAGACGCCGGGCTTCGCGGCTGTCGAACGTCTGCGCGCCGAGAGCGTGATCAAGATCGACGGCGAGGTCGTGGCTCGCGAGGCCGGCGTGGTGAACCCGAACCTGCCGACCGGCGAGATCGAAGTCCGCGTCCAGGGCGTCGAGGTGCTGTCGGAAGCCGCCGAACTGCCGATGCCGGTCTTTGGCGATCAGGAGTATCCCGAGGATATCCGCCTGGCCAACCGCTTCCTGGATCTGCGTCGCGAGCGCCTGCACAAGAATATCGTGCTGCGCTCCAGGGTCATTTCCTCGATCCGCCAGCGCATGGTCGGCCAGGGTTTCCTGGAATACCAGACCCCGATCCTGACGGCCTCGTCGCCGGAAGGCGCGCGCGACTTCCTGGTGCCGTCGCGCCTGCATCCGGGCAAGTTCTATGCGCTGCCGCAGGCCCCGCAGCAGTTCAAGCAGCTGCTGATGGTCTCGGGCTTCGACCGCTATTTCCAGATCGCGCCCTGCTTCCGTGACGAAGACCTGCGCGCCGACCGTTCGCTGGAATTCTACCAGCTCGACGTCGAGATGAGCTTCGTGACGCAGGAAGACGTCTTTGCCGCCATCGAGCCGCTGATGCACGGCGTGTTCGAGGAGTTCGGCGAGGGTAAGCCGGTGTCGCCCATCGACGGCGCCCATGTCTTCACCAACGACTTCGGCGAGACGTTCGAGCACAAGGGTTTCGAGCGTCTGACCTATGCCCAGTCGATGGCCTGGTACGGTTCGGACAAGCCGGACCTGCGCAACCCGATCAAGATGCAGGTCGTGTCCGACCACTTCCGCGACGGTGGTTTCGGCCTGTTCGCCAAGATCCTGGGCGCGGACGAGAAGAACGCCGTCTGGGCGATCCCGGCCCCGACCGGCGGTTCGCGCGCCTTCTGCGACCGCATGAACTCCTGGGCGCAGGGCGAGGGCCAGCCGGGTCTGGGCTATATCTTCTGGTCCGAGGATCAGGGCGCCTGGGGCGGCCCAATCGCCAAGAACCTGGGTCAGGAGCCGACCGAGGCCCTGATGTCGTCGCTGGGCTTGGGCCAGGGCGACGCCGCCTTCTTCACCGCCGGCCTGCCTTCGACCTTCGCCAAGTTCGCCGGCCTGGCCCGCACCCGCGTGGGCACGGAGCTGAAGCTGATCGACGAGAACCAGTTCAAATTCTGCTGGATCGTCGACTTCCCCATGTTCGAATGGTCGGAAGAAGAGAAGAAGGTCGATTTCAGCCACAACCCCTTCTCGATGCCGCAGGGCGGGCTGGAGGCCCTGGAAGGTCAGGATCCGCTGACCATCCGCGCCTATCAGTATGACATCGTCTGCAACGGCTATGAGCTGTGCTCGGGCGCGATCCGGAACCACAAGGCAGAGATCATGCTGAAGGCGTTCGAGATCGCGGGCTATGACGCCTCGGTGGTCGAGGAACAGTTCGGCGGCATGCTGAACGCCTTCCGCTACGGCGCGCCGCCGCACGGCGGCCTGGCTCCCGGCATCGACCGCATCGTCATGCTGCTGGCCGGCGAGACGGCCATCCGCGAGGTCATCGCCTTCCCGCTGAACCAGCAGGGCGAGGACCTGCTGATGAACGCCCCGACCGAGGCGGAAGAGCGCCAGTTGAAGGATGTCCACATCCGCACGGCGCTGCCGATCAAGGTCTGATCGGGCGCCATCGCCGCACAAGACAAAGGGGACGCCTCGCGGCGTCCCCTTTTTTCTGAAAAATTGTCGTCTCCAAACCTCGTCACCCTCGCCACAAGCCCGAGGATGACGAAAAAGGAAGCGAGCCTCAGTTTCCGGCGTTGACGAAGTTTCGCACGCGCGGCGGCGCCGGAGGGGCGGGCGGCGAGCGGATGATGCGGATCGAGCTGCTGCGGCAGGCCTGGGCCGTCAGGCGACCGGGCAGGCGGGTCGAGCCGTCGCCGCAGGCCTCGCTGATCTGGTCCTGGGTCAGGCCGCGCGCGCTCGACAGGTCGGCCCCGCGGATGTCGGCGCGGCGAAGGGAGGCGTTGGAGAAGTCAGCGCGGGAGAAGCTGGCGCCGCTCAGCCGCGCGCCATCCAGGCTGGTGTTCGAGAAGTCCGCGTTCGAGAAGTCGCCGCCCGACAGGTTGGAGGCGTTGACCTCGGCGTTGGAGAAGTTGGCGCCGGCCGCACGGACATTGGTGATCGTCGCCCCGAACAGTTCGCTGTTCGAAAAGTTGGTCCCCGCCAGGGTCGCGCCGTTGAAGTTCACGCCGTGCATCTCGCCGCCCGACAGGTCGGCGCGGCTCAGGTTGGCGCGAACGAAGGACGATCCCTGCGCTTCGGCCCCGACCAGGCTGGCGCCGGTGAAGTTGGCGGAGGTGAAGTTGGCGCCGACAATCTCGACGCCCGACAGATTGGCGCGGCTGAAATCACTGCCGGTAAAGTTGGAGCCCATCATCTCGGCGCCGCGCAGATTGGCCCCGACCAGTGTGGCGTTCATGAAGCTGGCGCCGGTGAAGGTGGCGCCCGAAAGGTTGCGGCCCGACAGTTCGCAGCGGTTGCACGATCCGCCCAGCGAGACAGAACGCGCCACGTCGCGGTCCTGCATCGACATCTCGACCCCGGCGAAGGCGGGAGAGGCGACGAGCGCCGCGCCTAGTGCCAGAAGCGCCAGCGAGGGTCGGAACCGGATATGTTCAGCGATCTGTTTCACGAGACCTGAATGCCCCGAAACCCCTGCTGCACCTACTTAAATCGAGGTAACTTCGTTAAATCCGCGCAAGGTCGGCGACCCTCAGCAGGCGGGAATGCGCAGACCCCGCGGCAAAACGGTGGAGCCGTCGCCGCACGCCTGGTTCAGCTGGCCCTGGGTCAGGCCGGTGGCTCGCGTCAGCTGGGCGCCTGACAGATTGGTTCCCGACAAGGTCGCGCCCGAGAAGCTTGCGCCCTCCAGATAGGCGCCGACGAAGCTGGCGTTGGTCAGGTTGGCGCGCGAGAAGTTCGAGCCGGAGAAGACGCCGCCATAGGCCTCCACGTCGCGCATGTCGGTGTTGGAAAACCGCGTGCGGTTCATGACGCTGAGGCTCAGGTCCGCCTGACGCAGGCGTGAGCCGGTCAGGTTCAGGCCCCGCGCCTCCAGCCCCGAGAAGTCGCCCTGGAACAGGTTGCATCCGGCGCAGGACGCGCCGCGCTTCACGCTGGCGATCTGGCTGGCGTTCTGGGCCAGGGCGGGCGCGGCGACGGCCAGCAGGGCGGCGATCAGGCCGAGGGTGAGTGTGCGTTTCATGGACCGGGCTCCGACGTTTGATCGTCTTGCAGCAAACCCTAGGCCAAAACCCTTAACCTACCCCTGATCTCCGCCCTTCAGCGCCGGCGCGGCTCCGCAGGTGTCGCAGACCCAGGCGGCGCCGCGTTGCTGCAGGCTGAAGTCACCGCAGGCGGGGCAGGCGACGGCTTCGCTGTTTGCGGCGACGCGCGGTTCGGGCTCGGCCTTCTTGCCGAAGGGCAGGACGACCAGATTGTCGGGCGCCGATCCGCGCGCGAACCCCTTGGAGATGAAACGGGCGGCGGGCACGGCCTCGTTGGCGTCGGGCTTGCCGTCTCCTAACCCATCCGCGTTCAGGTCGTCCGTCCCGGCGTTGGCCAGTTCGTCGCGGTCCAGATAGGAAACGCCCAGTTCGCGGAAGATGTAGTCCAGGATGGAGGTCGCGGATTTGATGGAGTCGTTGCCGGTGACGCGCCCGGCCGGCTCGAACCGGGTGAAGACGAAGGCGTCCACGAACTCGTCCAGCGGCACGCCGTATTGCAGGCCGATGGAGATCGCGATGGCGAAGTTGTTCATCAGGCTGCGGAAGGCGGCGCCTTCCTTGTGCATGTCGATGAAGATCTCGCCCAGTTCGCCGTCTTCGTATTCGCCGGTGTGGATATAGACCTTGTGGCCCCCCACGGCGGCCTTCTGGATATAGCCCTTGCGACGGTCGGGCAGTTTGCGGCGGGCGCGCTCCCGCTCGATCACGCGTTCGATAACACGTTCCGTTGGGGCGGGGCGGGGGGCTTCGCGGACAGGCTCGGCCCGTGCGGCGTCGATGTTCGGCAAGGATAGCAGCGGGCCGGCTGGCGGGGCGGCGCGGGCCAGGCGGATGGCGCGACGGCCGTCCAGTGCGCCCTGGCTCAGCAGCCGCGCGGCCTGAGCTGCGGTGGTGCGCCAGTCCATCGGTTCGACGGCGATGTCGGCCAGGTCGCTGAACGGCTCGATGGCGCGCCGCAGGTCGGCCGCCGCCGCCGCCGGATCGGCCAGCAGGGCGGCGACGGACGCCGGCGCCTCGGGCCAATCGCTCAGGTCGCCATGACCGAAGACCCAGCGCGTCGCCGCCGTCTCGGCCTCTTCGGACACGCCCAGCAGGGTCAGCAACAGGCCGTCGCCGTCCTCGACGCCCAGCACGTCGCGGATGAAACCGGGGTCCAGCACCGGGGCGGCGAAGACCGTGTCGAAATCCTCGGCCCAGGCCAATGCGTTCTCGATGGCGGACAGCTCGATGTCGGTGAAACCCAGCGCGCGCAGCGACGCATGATCGATGCCCGGCGCCTCGACCAGGGTGCGGCGCCCGAACGTCCACCGCTCCGCCGCCTCGACATCGCCGCCCGCTGCTGACAGCGCCGCCGCCAGGGCAGGGTGCAGCCGGCGACCGATCTCGCCGTCCGCCGTCTGAAACACATTGACCGCCGCGATCCGCCCCAGGCCCAGCCGAAGCCGCGCCTCAGCATCGTCGACGAACAGGCCGATGGCCGAGTGCCGCCGCGCCTCGGGTGCGATCGCTAGGCCCTTTGCAGCGACGGCGGTGAGGGGGTCTGTCAGCCCCTTCAGCACATCGCGCCGCGCCGCTTGAGTCTCGGCGGCGGCGCCCTTCAGCTCGTCCCAGTCGGGGCAGAGACCGCGCACGCTCGCCAACTCGGCCGAGGTCTGCGCCGCCGTCGCCGCGATCAGTCCCGCGAACGCCTGCGCCCGAGCCGTGCGGTCGTCGTCGGCCGCCAGGGCTTCCAGCAATCCGTCCAGCCCCAGGGCGATCACGCCGGGCGTCGCGGCCTGAAGGTCCAGCGCCACCGTCAACAACTGCGTCAGACCCGCCAGATTGGCCGCCGCGTCGCCGTCCAGCGACAGCACGGCGCCCAGGTTGATCACGCCCCGACCCGTCGTCGCCGTCGCGGTCTGCGCATCGCGCGGATCGAAGGCGACGATCAGCCCGCCGTCCAGCGCCGCTTCCGCCGCGAGCAGGGCCTCCGGCGCACCTGCTGCGATCTGCGTCCGATCCGCCAGGGCGACCAGGGGCGCGCCCTCGACCATCGGCTCCAGCGCCATGGACGGCCGTTCGCCATCGACGGCTCTCAGGATGTCGGCGTCGCTGGCTCCGCAGCGTCGCGCCAGCGCCGCTGCCCGTCCCAGCGCGGGATTGCGCGAGGGATCGCCGCAGTCGCCGCGCGGCCCTTCGCACCGGTCCACCGCATCGGCTACGCCCGCCAAAGCCTCGGCCAGGGCGTCGGCCGCCTGGGCGCCCAGGCGCGCGGCCGAGCGCCGTCCGTTGTGCGCCTGCAACTGCGCCGCCGCGCCGGGGTCGTTCAGATCGACGACGCCGACGGCTGCGGGACCAGACGACGCCGGCGCCGCCAGGCCCAGTTTGAAGGCGCCCGAAAGCTCGCCTACGAAGGCGGCGGCCTCGGCCCGGTCGAACACGCCCTCTGTCACGCCCGTCGCCGCCAGCCGCTCGGCCCAGGCGTCGACGCCGCCGTTCAGCCAGTCGCCGGACATCGGCGTCGTGAAACCCGCCGCCTCGACCCAGTCCAGCCAGGCCTCGATCTGAGCGTCGGACCAGCCGGCGGGCGCCAGCACCTGTTGCACGCTGGCGGGGCGTTCGACGGCGCGGGTCTCCATTGCGACTCGTTCGGCGCGAATGGCGAAGCCGGATTGAAAGCGCATGGCGGCGTCTCTCCGAAAGGTTCGGCCCAGCCTAGGCGGTCGCGCGCCCCTTCGCCAATACATCTGGTGTGCTCAGGCCATGTTGCCCACAAGATATCGATTCGGCCTGACCCTTCTGAACGCTGGACGAAGGGGGCGCGGGTTTCTATGATCCGCACCAGACGCCGCCTCCCTTTTCGGCGAACCCTTACGGTTGGATTCCACGACGTGTTGAGCAAGATTTTCGGCTGGTGGGAGGGCGCTACGATCGGCACCCGCTTCACCATCGCCAAGCGCGGTCGCTTCGTCGGCCAGGACGAGAACGGCAATCGCTATTTCGAGAGCCGCGACAACGTCAGCTACGACGGCCGCAAGCGACGCTGGGTCATCTATGACGGCTATGCCGAGGCGTCCAAGGTGACGCCCGACTGGCACGGCTGGCTGCACTACACCTTCGACCTGCCGCCGACCGAGCAGCCGCTGCCGCGTCGTTCGTGGGAGAAGGATCACCTGCCGAACATGACCGGCACGCCCCTGGCCTGGCGTCCGCCCGGCTCGCTGGCCAACGAGGCCAAGCGCCCGGCCGCGACCGGCGACTATCAGGCCTGGACGCCCGAGTGAAGGCGCGCCGCATCCTGTTGGGCGCAGCGGCCGTCGTGGGCGTGCTGAGCGCCGGCGCGGTGACCGCCAGCGTGCTTCAGGACGCGCCGCGCGACGCCCGCCCGGTCCAGGATCCGATCGGCGACATCCTGCGCACCACGCCGTCCGTGCCGACCGAGACCCCGCCTGCAGGCGCTCCGGCGCCGCGCTCGCCCGTTGCCGTAACGCCGCCCCCGACCGTCATCATCGCCGAAGACGCTGCGGTCGAGGAAAAGGCCGAACAGGAGGTCGCCGCCGAGAAACCCGTCGCGACCAAGGCCATCGAACAGCCCGACACCCCGGCCCGTCGCCAGCGCCGCAAGTTCGCGGTCATCCAGGCCATCGACAAGGTCACGGCCGAGTCCATGAAGTTCGAGGTCGAGGTCGGCGGTCGGCCCGTCCGCTTCAACCGCAACCTGATCTTCGCCGCTCGCGCGTGCGAGGTCACGACGCCCGACGAGCTGACCGAGGACGCCATCGCCTATATCGACGTGTCCCTTCAGCCGCGCGGCCGGCAGGAGGGTCGCCAGTTGTTCCGCGGCTGGATGTTCGCCTCGTCTCCGTCCGTAAGCGGCATCCAGAACCCCTATTACGACGCCTGGGTCGTGGGCTGTAAGAACTGATCCCCAATACCGCGAGGAGGCCGGAAATGGATCGCAACAAACCGCTCAAGAAAAGCGAAACGGTCGAAATCCGACTGCCCCTTGCGACCAAGACCGCCTTCATGGCCCGCTGCCGCGCCGAGGGCCGCACCGCCAGCGACGCCATCCGCCGCTTCATCGACGCCGAGCTGAACCAGACGTCGGCGCGCCGCTCGACAGGCCTGAACTGGCGTCAACTGCTCGCCGCCGCCGTCGCCGGCCTGGCCCTGGGCGCCGTGGCCGCGCCCTCCCTGGCCCAGTCGTCGCCGCCCAGCCGCGCCGCCTTCGACCGGCTGGACCGCAATCACGACGGCGTCGTCAGCTTCGACGAATATTGCGCGCGCTAGCGGATGCGGACCAGAAACCGGTCCCACTGAAGGTTCAGCCAGGTCCACGGCTTGAACAGGCCCGCGCCCGACTTCCATGACGCCAGCACGATCTCCGCCCGACCCACGATGTTCTCGACGGGCAGCAGGCCGACCCCGACCTCGGGCGGCCAGCGGCTGTCCAGCGAGTTGTCGCGGTTGTCGCCCATCATCAGATACTGGCCTGGCGGCACGCGGCGCAGGGGCGTGTCGTCGCCCGGCAGGTCCGGCCCGCTGTCATAGGTCACATAGGTCCGTCCGTCGGCCAGGGTCTCGCGCACCTGCTGCACCCGGCGCTGGGGCGCGTCATGGTCGGCGACGACATCCAGCCGGGTCTGGCGCACCGCGTCGCCGTTGACGAAGACCACGCCGCCGCGCACCTGAACCGTGTCGCCGGGCAGGCCCACGACCCGCTTGATCCAGGTCTGTTCCGGATCGCGCGGCAGGCGGAACACCACCACGTCCCCGCGCCGGGGCTCGCGCCCCATCACCCGCCCCGGCGCCATGGACGGGTTGAACGGCAGCGACGCCGTGCTCCAGCCATACGGATATTTCGACACGACGATATAGTCGCCGGTCACCAGCCCCGGCTCCATCGACGACGACGGAATGGTGAAGGGCTGAAACAGCAGGATGCGGAGCGCCGTCGCCAGGATCAGGGCGACGACCAGCGTCACGGCGATCTCTCGTCCCTCGCGAAGAAGGGATGAACGTGGCGGGGCTTTCGGTGGGGTCTGGGTCATGCCTCCATTGACCGTCAGGCCGGGCGAAGACGCCAATCCGAACCTGTCGGGACAGGCCTGAAATCGTGTCCGGACAGACTAAGCGCCGGCGAGGGCGACCGCCTCTGCGCCGGTCAGGGGCGCGCGCAACGCTCCCTGATCCGGCCTGACCGACAGGGCGGGCTGAAGCCGCTCCAGATAGGCCGCCTGCGGTGTCTCCACCGCGCCGAACTGGCTCAGATGCTCGGTCAGGAACTGTGCGTCCAACAGGGTCCAGCCGCCCTTGCGCAACCGCGCGACCAGATGCACCAGCGCCACCTTGGACGCATCCCGCTCGCGGCTGAACATGCTCTCGCCGAAGAAGGCGCCGCCCAGCGACACTCCATACAGGCCGCCCACCAGCCGCTCGTCCCGCCAGCATTCGATGGAGTGGACATGACCCTGGGCGAACAGGGCCGCATACAGCCTCCGGATCGGCCCGTTGATCCAGGTGTCCTCGCGATCTGGCCCTTGCGCCGCTGCACAGCCGTCCAGCACCGCCTCGAACGCGGTGTCGACCCGCACCTCGAAAGGCTCGCCCCGCACGGTGCGACGCAGGCGCGAGGGAATGTGAAAGGCGTCCAGGGGCACGACGCCGCGCTGCTCCGGCTCGATGATGAAGACGCGCGGATCGTCGCGCGCCTCGGCCATCGGAAACACGCCGCGCGCATAACAGGCCAGAAGGTCCTCCGGCCCGAACCCGCCGAACGGGCCGCTGGCGCTGAAATCGGGGTCGGTCATAGACGGGCGAAAATGTCAGTGGGCATCGGGAGGGCGATACTTATTCGCGTGTCCGATGGCTCTAGGCAGTATGAAATGACAGCCGACAGGAACGGCGATACACAGCAACAGGCCCAGTATGTCATCCATCTCGCGATGACCGCCGATCAATCGGCTAATCGGATAGAGCGCCGCTAGGCCGCATATCACCCAAAGCGACCGGGAGAAGATTGTGAACGCAAAGGCGAAATCTTCAATCTTCATCCCGGCTTTCTCATGCTGTCAGGCGTTGTCGCCCTTCTGACGGGCCGCCCATTTCTCCAGCCAGTGGATGTCGTAGTCGCCGACCAGAATGTCCGGCTCCTGCAACAGCTTCTGGAACAGGGGGATGGTGGTGTCGACGCCGCCGATGACGATCTCGTTCAGCGACCGTTTCAGGCGCGCGATAGCCTCCTCACGGTCGCGACCGTGGACGATCAGCTTGCCGATCAGGCTGTCGTAATAGGGCGGGATCGAATAGCCGGCGTAGATGGCGCTATCCAGACGCACGCCCAGGCCGCCCGGCGCGTGGAAGTCGGTGATCTTGCCCGGCGAGGGGGTAAAGGTCTCGGGGTTCTCGGCGTTTATCCGCACCTCAATGGCGTGGCCTTTGAACTCGATGTCGTCCTGGGTGAACGACAGCGGCAGTCCGGCCGCGATCCGCACCTGTTCGCGCACCAGGTCGACGCCGGTGATCATTTCAGTGACCGGGTGTTCGACCTGCAGGCGGGTGTTCATCTCGATGAAGAAGAACTCGCCGTCCTCCCACAGGAACTCGATGGTGCCGACGCCCAGATAGCCGATGGCGGCGATGGCCTTGTTGACCGTCTCGCCGATCTGTTTGCGACCCTCGGCCGACAGGGCGGGCGAGGGGGCCTCTTCCAGCACCTTTTGGTGGCGGCGTTGCAGCGAGCAGTCGCGCTCGCCCAGGTGCACGACATTGCCGTGGCTGTCGGCAATGACCTGGATCTCGATGTGGCGAGGCTTCTGGAGATAGCGCTCCATATAGACGGCGCCGTTGCCGAAGGCGGCCTTGGCTTCGGACTGGGCGGTCTGCACCGCCTCGACCAGGTCGTCAGCCGTCAGTGCCACCTTCATGCCGCGTCCGCCGCCGCCCGCCGCCGCCTTGACGATCAGGGGGAAGCCGATGGTCTTGGAGGCCTCAATGGCGGCCTCGACGGTCTCGACCTCGCCCTTGGAGCCGGGAACGACCGGGATGCCGGCGTCCATGACGGTCTGTTTGGCGCTGATCTTGTCGCCCATGACCCGGATATGCTCCGGCTTCGGACCGATGAAGGTCATGCCGTGGGCCTCGACGATCTCGGCGAAGCGGGCGTTTTCCGACAGGAAGCCATAGCCGGGGTGGATCGCCTGGGCGCCGGTGATTTCCGCCGCCGCGATGATCGAGGGGATGTTCAGATACGACTTGGCGGCCGAGGCCGGGCCGATGCAGACGCTCTCGTCCGCCAGCCGCACCCACATGGCGCCGCGATCGGCTTCCGAGTGGACGGCGACGGTGGAGATGCCCATCTCCTTGCACGCCCGGTGGATGCGCAGCGCGATCTCGCCCCGGTTGGCGATCAGGACTTTCGTGAACACGGCTTAAGCTTCCAGCAGGACGAGGGGTTCGCCGAACTCGACCGGCTGGGCGTCGCCGACCAGGATTTCGGCCACGACGCCGTCGCGCGGGGCCTGGATCGGGTTCATGGTCTTCATCGCCTCGACGATCAGCAGGGTCTGGCCCTTCTTGACCTTGTCGCCCGGTTGGACAAAGGCCGGGGCCTCCGGCGAGGCCTGCAGATAGGCGGTGCCGACCATCGGCGACTTCACCTCTTCGCCCGCGCGAGCGACGATGGTCGCCGGATCCGACGGCATGGACGCCGGCGCAGCAGCAGCGGCGGGCGCAGCGGCGACCGGAGCCGGGGCGGCGGCGTACTGTACCGGGGCGGCGTTGACGGTGATTTCACGGGCGACGCGGATGCGCAGGTCGCCGCGCTCGACTTCGACTTCCGTCAGGTCGGTCTCGTTCAGGATGTCGGCCAGCTGGCGAACCAGGGCGGCGTCGATTTCGGCGTGTTTCTTGTCATCGGCCATTGGAGTGCGCCTTGTCTTTCGTGGTCTTGAGTAAACGGGACGGGCCTCAGCCGCGTTCCCGAACCTTGGTGAGAGCCGCCTGGACGGCCAGTTCATAGCCCGCCGCGCCGAAGCCGGCGATGACGCCGGTCGCCGCGGAGGACACATAGGAGTGATGGCGAAACGCCTCGCGCGCCGCCGGATTGGACAGATGCAGTTCGATCACCGGGATCGACAGCGTCTTCAGCGCATCGTGCAGCGCGACCGACGTATGCCCATAGGCCGCAGGATTGATGATCAGGACGTCCACGCCTTCGCGCGCCTCCTGGATCCAGTCCACCAGCACGCCCTCGTGATTGGTCTGTCGGAACACGACAGTCGCGCCCTCGGCCGCCTTGACGCACCGCTGTTCGATGTCCGCCAGGGTGTCGCGGCCATAGATGTCCGGCTCCCGAACCCCGAGCAGGTTCAGATTGGGGCCGTTCAGCACATGAATGACGGGTGTGTCGGACATGGGGCGAAGAAAATCGTTTCCGGGAATCGCGCTGGCGAGATTCAGCACAAGAGGGGCCTTTTAGCCGACGCGGAGCTTGGGTCAAACGGTCGCCGCATCGAACCTTACGCAAGGTCAGTCATCGTGGATGGCGCGAATTTCGCATTCCTCGTCCCATTCGTCCCTGGTCGGGACAGGGCTGAAGGAGCGCGGAGGATGCGCCAGGACGCCAAAATCGTGATCAGATCCGTCGTTGCGGCCTTTGCCGCCGTGGCCGTGGCGATCGGCGCCTTTCTGTTCGAGGCCGGCTGAGGCTTTGCGCCGTCTGGCGTCGCGAAGCGCCAGCCTCTATCTGAGGTCCGCCCCTCGACGCTCGGAGACCAGACGCGTGCACCAGATTCATCTCAACGGCGAACCCTGCCAGGTCCAGGCCGCCACCATCCTGGCCTTGGTCGAGGAACTGTTGCTGGACCCCCGCAAGGTCGCCGTCGAACGCAATCTTGAGATCGTCCCCAAGTCCCTGCACGCCGCCACCCCCGTCGCCCAGGGCGACCGCATCGAACTGGTCCAGTTCGTCGGCGGCGGCTGATTAGACCTTAAGGATCGGACCCGGATAGGCAGCCAGTCTCGCGTCGGACGTCAGCAAGGTGGCGCCTTCCACCACGGCCTGCGCGAGAAGAATCCGATCGAACGGATCTCTGTGCAGCAATGGAAGCTTGGCGACGTTCAAGGCATGAAGGCTGGTCACGGGCAGTTCCTCGTACCCGCTGTCCAGCAAGGCTTCGCGAAGCGCGTTGGGATCGGCGTTGAACCGATCCGGTCTGGCGGCCCGTTTTATCACGATCTCCCAGATGTTCACGGCGCTGAAAAACAGTGTGTTGGCGGGGTCGGTGATCATATCCACGGCCAACTTCGACAGCCGTTCAGGCTCTTCGCCGCCCCACAGGATGAGATGGGTGTCGAGCAGAAGCCTCATCGTTCGTCGTCGTCCGAACCATAAAACATGGCCTCGATCTCTTCCTGACCCATCGTGTCGAAGTCGTCAGGGATCTTCATCTGGCCACGCATGAAGCCGAGGCGGCGAGACGTATCCACTTTCGCCTCCTCGATCGCCGTCACTTTCACCATCGGCTTGCCGGCCTTGGCGATGATGAAGGACTCACCCTTGGCCGCCTTCTCGATCAGGCGGGACAGGTGAGTCTTGGCGTGATGGATGTTGACCGTCTCCATGACGTCTCTCCCGTGAACTTAGTCCACTTAGTTTAGTTCATTTGGCTCCACCTCGCAACGCGGTGTGATCCCTGCGGCCTTTCGCTTCGCCGCCGGGGCGCGTAGGTCAGCCCCATGACCGATACAGCCAACGAAACCTGGTCCGTCGCCGGCCGCACCTTCAACTCGCGCCTGATCGTGGGCACCGGCAAATACGCCGACTACGCCCAGAACGCCGCCGCCGCCGAGGCGGCGGGCGCCGAGATCGTCACCGTCGCCGTGCGCCGGGTGAACCTGACCGATCCGAACCAGCCGATGCTGGTGGACTATGTAAAGCCGGATCGCTTTACCTTCCTGCCCAACACCGCCGGCTGTTTCACCGGCGAGGATGCGGTTCGCACCCTGCGCCTGGCGCGCGAGGCCGGCGGCTGGAGCCTGGTGAAGCTGGAGGTGCTGTCCAACACCGCCCACCTCTATCCCGACATGATCGAGACGCTGCGGGCGCTGGACCTGCTGATCAAGGACGGGTTCGACGTCATGGTCTATTGCACCGACGACGTCGTGATGGCCAAGCGGCTGGAGGACGCCGGCGCCGCCGCCATCATGCCCGCCGCCGCCCCCATCGGTTCGGGCCTGGGCATCCAGAACCCCATCAACGTCCGCCTGATCGTCGAACAGGCCAAGGTGCCGGTGCTGGTCGATGCGGGCGTCGGCACGGCCTCGGACGCGACCCTGGCGATGGAACTGGGCTGCGACGCCGTCCTGATGAACACAGCCATCGCCGGCGCCAAGGACCCCATCCGCATGGCCCGCGCCATGAAACACGCCGTCATCGCCGGCCGCGACGCCTATCTGGCCGGGCGTATGCCGAAGCGGATGTACGCGGACCCCTCGTCGCCGCTGGCGGGGCTGATCTGACAACACTTCTCCTCCCCACCTGTGGGGAGGGGGACCGCGCGTAGCGTGGTGGAGGGGCTCTTGAAGTCCCACAGGGGCCTCTCCCTCCCCTTCATGGGGAGGGAAGATCGCGCAGCGATCCGGGTGGGGCCGTAAGAGCGGGCGAACCGCTTCACACGTCCCCACCCCGGCTGCGCTCTGCTTCGCCGCCCCTCCCCATGAAGGGGAGGGAGAAACGCTCGCCAACCCGCACAATGACGCTGGTTCATTCGGAGCGATTTCAATCGCTTGCCGATTTATGTCCCCGTTCTCCCGTCCCCCCTTCCAAACGCGCGTATTCTAAACCCGTCCCGTCGCCCGGAGGGCTCGCTTGGCCTGCGACCTTGCGGCGGCGGGAGCGGATGGAACGGGAGCGGTGGTGAAACTCCATCGCGCTGGCGGCGACTCATGGAGCGGTGTCGGAGGGTCGAGGGGGATACTCGGCCGCACTCGGGATGACTCTCGCAGGAGTCACCGACCCGTCGCAGGCTTATGGGGTTAGGCGATAAGACCGCCACCGCTCGACGCCCCGAGCTTGCAGGCCAACCAGCCGCGCGGAGCGTCAACCCTTCGTCGAAACGGTACTTACAAACTCACACTCCGGGCGAAGGCCCGGCGCTCCGCCCAGCCCTCCATCAACTTCGCAGCGAAAGCGCGGAGACGATCACCCCTGTCCGGAGACCCGCATGGCCCGCCCCAAACCTCGTCGTCCCAAACCCGGTCGCGGCCTCCCGCCGCCCTACAAACAGACGCCCGAGGAAGAGGCGGAGGACGACCGCATCCGCGCGGAGCTGTTGGTCGAATACGAACGCCTGGACGCCATCATGATCATCAAACAAGCCGAGGCCGACGAGCGCGCGCGCATCAAGGCGTTGAAACGTCAGGTCGAGGCGCTGGCCGCCGAACCGGTCCATCAACCCGATGTCCAGCCGCCTCGACCTATCGTCTCGGTCGCCGCGTCGCCAAGCATCAGAGACCTGTGGCTCTAATCGTCCAGCAGGGCCTGCAGCAACGGATGGGCCAGGACCGGCGCGGCGAGACGCACCACGGCTTGCGGGTCTTCCAGACGCACGGCGGCTGTGGCGTCGGCGACGATGAAGTCGGCGTGTGTGCGCGACGGTTCGGTCAGGCGCTCGTGGCCCGGACGGACCGTGGCCAGATATTGCGCCACGACCGAATCCGCCGACCGACCCCGCTCGGTCTGGTCGCGCAACAGGCGGCGGATGAAGCGGATGTCGGCGGGGGTGTCCACGAACACCCGGATGTCGAACAGGGCGGTCAGGTCGGGGGTGCAGAGCACGTGCGTGCCCTCGACGATCACCACCTCGGCCGCCGCGATCGGTTCGCCGCCCGGCTCGCGCCCGTGGTGGATGAAGGAATAGACCGGCGCCGTCACCGCGCGCCCGGCCTTCAGCTCTTTCAAATCCGCGATCATCAGGTCGTGATCGCGCGCCGCCACATCGTCGAAGTCGAAGGTCGCCGCGTCGAAGCCGGGCAGGGAGGCGGCGTCGCGGTAATAGCTGTCCTCGCGCACCAGCACAGCCGACCCTTCCGGCAAGGCCGAGACCAGCGCCTCCGCCAGTGTGCTCTTGCCGGAGCCGGAGCCCCCCGTGATCGCGATCAATATGGTCATGGCGCGCCTTCTAGACCGCCGACCCGGCCGACGCCACGGGGGACGATCCGCCGCGCCCCGGCTGACGCTACGTCACGTTGCTTATCGCCGATCACCGATGTTAGCGTCCGCTCAAGCGTCGCATCCAAGCAGGCGCACCAAGGGACAAGGAAACGACATGCTGGGCTTGATGCAGGACTGGCCGCTGACGGTCGACAAGATCATCGACCACGCCAAGCACTGGCACGGCGACCGCGAGGTCGTGACCCTTTCGGTCGAGGGCCCCATCGTCCGCACGACCTATGCCCAGATCCACGAACGCGCCAAACGCGTGTCCAGCGCGCTGAAGGCCTGGGGGATCCAGCCGGGCGACCGCGTCGCCACCCTGGCCTGGAACACCGCCAACCACATCGAGGCCTGGTACGGCATCATGGGCATCGGCGGGGTGTGCCATACCCTGAACCCGCGCCTGTTCCCCGAACAGCTCGTCTACATCATCAATCACGCCGAAGACCGGATCATCTTCGTCGACCTGACCTTCGTGCCGCTGCTGGAAGCCGTCCTGCCGCACATCCCCAAGGTCGAGCGCGTCGTCATCATGACCGACGCCGCCCACATGCCGCAGACCAAGCTGCCCAAGGCCGAGGCCTATGAGGACATCATCGCCGGTCAGTCGACCGACGTCGTCTGGGGCGACTTCGAGGAAAACACCGCCTGCGGCCTCTGCTACACCTCGGGCACGACGGGCCATCCCAAGGGCGTGCTGTATTCGCACCGCTCCAACTTCCTGCACACCTTCATGGGCTTGCAGTCCACCGTCATGGGCGCCACGCCCAAAGAGGTGATCCTGCCGGTCGTGCCGATGTTCCACGCCAACGCCTGGGGCATCGCCTTCGCCGGCCCCGCCGCCGGGACCAAGCTGGTCATGCCGGGCGCCAAGATGGACGGCCAGTCGATCTATGAGCTGATCGAACAGGAGGGCGTAACCTTCTCGGCCGCCGTGCCGACCGTCTGGCAGGGGCTGTTCGCCCACATGAAGCAGAACGGCCTGGGCTTCTCGACCCTGAAGCGCGTGCTGATCGGCGGCTCGGCCTGTCCCGAAAGCCTGATCCGCGGCTTCCAGGACGATTTCGGCGTCGAGGTCACCCACGCCTGGGGCATGACCGAGACCTCGCCCATCGGCACAATCGCCAACCTGCCGCCCGAAATCCTGCGTCTGCCCTATGACGAGCAGATGAAATACCGCCTGAAACAAGGCACGCCGCCGCTGGGCATCGAACTGAAGCTCAAGGACGAGGCCGGGGCGGAGCTGCCACACGACGGCGCCACCTTCGGCCGCCTGATGGTCAAGGGGCCGACGATCAGCAACGGCTATTTCAAGGAAGAGGGCTCGATCCTGGATGACGAAGGCTTCTTCGATACCGGCGACGTGGCGACGGTGGACGAGATGGGCTTCATGCAGATCACCGACCGCGCCAAGGATGTGATCAAGTCGGGCGGCGAGTGGATCAGCTCCATCGAGATCGAAAACATCGCCATCGGCCATCCCAAGGTCGAGATCGCCGCCGTCATCGGCGCCGCCCATGCCAAATGGGACGAACGGCCGGTTCTGATCCTCAAGCTCAAGCCCGATCAGGCTCTGGACAAGCAGGAACATCTCGACTTCCTGCAGGGCAAGATCGCCAAATGGTGGATGCCCGACGACGTGGTCGCAGTGGACGACATCCCGCTGGGCGCGACGGGCAAGATCGACAAGAAGCTTCTGCGTGAGCGGATGAAGGACTACCGTCTGCCGACCGCAGCCTGAACCGAACCGGAGCCTGAATGCCGATCAGAAACCCTGTCCCCGCCGTCCTGCCGTGGCTGACGGCGCTCGCGGCGGCGCCGGCGGTGTTGATCGTGGCGGCGATTGCGGCGACGCGATTCGGCGGCGTCGATCTGTCGGTCAGCTATGATCTGCTGACCTGGACGGTGGCGCGCATCCTGGCCTGGATCGGTCTGGCCGGCGCGCTGGCGGCGGCCGTGCTGGCGTTGCGCGATCTGAAGGGCAGGGGGCTCTATGCGCTGGCGGCCCTGGTCCTGGCCGGCGCGACAGCGGGCGGCTTCGTCTGGCGTCAGGGGCAGGATGCCGCGCCGAACCCACGTGACGTGACCACCAATGCCGCCGAGCCGCCGGCCTTCTCGCGCGTCGCCGCCCTGCATGCCGGATCGACGCCCCAGACCTGCCCCGACCTGAGCGCCGTCCCGACCCAGGTCCTGGCCCAGCAGGCGACCTCGGCCCTGGTGGACGCCGGCTTCGTCGTCACTCGTGCCACCACCTTCCAGGTCGAGGCCGTGCACGAGGGGGCCTGGTTCGGCTTCGTCAGCGACGCCGTCGTGCGTATCCGCCCCGGCCGCACCGACATTCGCGTCGCCGCTCGCGACACCCGCCCCGACGGCGGCGCGACCTGCCGGCTGGCGACCAAGATCGCCCGGAACCTGGAGGCCGAACGCTAGACCAGACGAAAACGAGCCGTCAGGCCCGGCTCGACATCGCTTAGGGCCGTCCCGTCCTCGACCAGCTTGATCAGATGGGCCAGCACCGACAGCGACGCCGCCGGCCACAGCCGCTGATCGACGGCGGCGTACAGAACCGGGATAATCTCGGCGACCGTCCTATCCCCCGCCGCCAGCCTCTGGACGATCTGCGCTTCCCGCTCCAGCCGGTGGGCGCGATACGCCTCCAGAAACGGCCGCACCTGCATCACCGACGCCCCATGCGTCGGCCACAGCACGTCGAACTCCCGCGCCATCACCGCATCCAGGCTAGCCAGATACTGGCGCATATTCCCATCAGGCGGCGCCACGACCGTCGTCGACCACCCCATGACGTGATCCCCGCAGAACAGGGCGTTCTCCTCGCGCAGGACGAAGGCCATGTGATTTGACGCATGGCCAGGCGTGAACATCGCCTCGATCGTCCAACCATCGCCCTGAATCACTTCGCCACCCGCCAGCACGACATCGGGCGCAAACTCTGCATCGTCATCTTCGTCCAGCGCACCCGATGCATGCGTCTCCCGCACCGGAGGCCGGGCCGCCAGAACCCGCGCCCCCGTCGCCTCAGCGAACGGCCTCGCCAGCGGCGCATGATCCCGATGCGTATGCGTCACCAGCACATGGCTGACCAGCCGCCCCTCGACCGCCTTCAGCAAGGCCGCCAGATGCGCCTCATCCAGCGGCCCTGGATCAATCACCGCCACCTCGGCCCCCGCGTCAGGCCGCCCGACGACATAGGTCCCCGTCCCGGTGAAGGTGAACGGCCCCGGATTGTCGGCGATCACCCGCTGAATCAATGGCGAGACCTGATCACGCCGTCCATAGGCGAAGTCGAAGGCCCGAACGAAAGGGATCATCGCTACGGCTCCCTCTGGCGCAGAGCTTGCGTTAACGCCTCGGTAATCATGCTTGGAGCGCCCGCCATGGCCCGTTCGATCGCCTTCGCTGTATCAAATCGGCTCCCGCTCGTCGCGACCGCCTTCCTCTGTCTCGCCGCGGTGCAACTGATCGCCGCCTCCTGTACCCCCGAACCCGCGCCCTATGCGGCGCGGGTGATGATAGAGCGCTGAACGGCGCTATTCGCGACGGACGCGGAAAGGCGGGTCGTTCGCCACTTTCATCATATAGCTCCCCATGGCGGCACGGCGCACTGTCACCGGATACTGCCGATTGGGCAAAAACGACACATCGGCGCCATCTGTCTTTCGCCACACTGAGCTGTCATCCAGCGTGATCAACCATTCGCCCCTGCCGAGATTTCTAGCTGAAGTAATGGTCGCGGAGATGGACTGCAGGCTTTCGGATCGGCCTGAGTTTTCAAATGGGTTCAGCGTAGAGATGTTGAACCCGAACAGTCGGCGTTGATTCTGCTCCACGTCCTGGCGACTCACTACGGCGACCTCTCCGGCTGCGGCTAATCCGGCTGCGGCGGTGTCAAAACACGACAACCGGGCAACATTGGCCTCGATCTCCCGGCAGCGCGTGACTGTCCCGATCAGGTCGCTTCCAGCCGTCGCGTTATTTTGTCGCGCAACCGCAGGTTCTGCGGTCAAACTGCTCGCGAGTAGCGAAAAAATCGCCATTTTTGATCCAGCTATACGTCTAATATGGGTCATTACGTTCTCGTGAAATTTTCGTTTCAGCCAAGTATATCATTAGAAATCAAGACGCGCCCGATGTCTCTGCGGCGACCATGGTGTGTCGTCTTTGCGACAGACGTGTCTCCAATGTGTTCGAAAGCCGCCTTCTCGCTGGACTTAGCATCGGCGTTGGTATGCTCTCCCACCCAACCGATCGTGGGGTCGGTAAATGGCTATTGATTAAGCGGTCGTTTCTTAACGACTTTGGCTCTTCCCGGGAGAACAAGCCTTGAACACCAACAGATATCGTCGCGGCCTTCTGGCGACCACGATCATCGGCGGCGTCGCTCTGGCGATGGCCGCCACGCCGTCGTTCGCACAATCGACTGAGGACCAGGCGACCGAAGTCGGCGAGATCGTCGTCACCGGTTCGCGCATCGCGCGTCAGGACTATCGTTCGACCAGCCCTGTCGTGACGGTTGGCGCTCAGGACTTCCAGCAAACCGGCGCTGTGACCATCGAGTCACTTCTTAACGACCTGCCGCAGTTTACGCCGTCGATCGGCTCAACATCGAACAACCCGTCCAACGGCGGGCAGGCAAATATCAACCTGCGGAACCTTGGCACCAATCGCACGCTGGTTCTGGTGAACGGACGCCGCTTGGTGCCTTCCAATTCGTCCGGCGCCGTCGATGTTTCCATCATCCCGACCGCTCTGATCCAGAATATCGAAGTGATCTCGGGCGGCGCCTCGGCTGCATACGGTTCGGACGCTCTCGCCGGCGTTGCGAACTTCATCCTTAACGAAAGCTTTGAAGGCGTTCAGTTTGACGCACAGTACGGTCAGACAGACCGCAACGACGGTGTAACGGAAAGCTATTCGCTGACCATCGGCGGCAACTTCGCAGACGACAAGGGCAACGCGGTTCTTTCGTTGGGCCGCTCGACGCGTGAAGTTATCTTCAACGCTGCTCGCCCCTTCTCTGCGGTCTCTGGTGCGTCCACCACGTCTCCACTAGGCTCGACCATTCTTGATGCCGGCAACCGGCCGTCTGCGGCTTTCCTGGCATCGTACTTCGGCAGAGCGGTCGCTCCGGGCGGTCAGTTCGGTTTCAATGACGACGGCAGCATTTTTGCATATACTGGCAAGGTGAACGTCAAAAATCCTGCTGGTGCGGGGATTGAGTATACCCAACCGAACGCCAACTATACATTCAACACTGGTCCGCTGAACTACATGCAGCTGCCGATCGATAGGTTCAACGCCTATGCGTCGGGCAAGTATCATATCAACGACAATGCTGAAATCTACGCCAGCGCCCTGTTCACGCAATACACGGCTGACTCTGAATTGGCTGCAACGCCTGCGGCTAACGGCACGGGCTTCCGCGTTCCCGCGACCAACCCGTTCATCACCGGTGATCTGCGCACCTTCCTGAATGCACGTCCCAATCCGGGTTCGACCTTCCTTCTGAACAAGCGGTTTACGTCGCTGGGCGGGCGCCACTCGACGGACGAATACAACGTCTATCAGTTGACCACGGGTATCCGCGGCCAGGTGCCGAAGAGCACCTGGACCTATGATGTCTATGCATCCTATGGCCGCGTCAGCAATCTGACGACGCAGAGCGGCAACGTTTCGCGCTCGTCCGTTCAGACGCTGTTGAATGCTGCGGACGGCGGCGTGAGCCTTTGTGCGGGTGGTTTCGATCCGTTCGGCGTGACGAATTTGTCGGCTGAATGCGTCAACTACATCAACCGTTCGGCTCGCAACCAAACGACGACGGAGCAACGGGTCGTTGAAGCCACGATCCAGGGCAAGGCCTTCGATCTGCCTGCTGGTGAGGTGCGGGTCGCTTTCGGGGCTCAATATCGTCAGGACAACTTCGACTTCCAGGCCGACAGCTCGTTGGCTCAGAGCAATCCGATCGTGAACCTGCCGGACGGCAGCACGACTGGCGGTTCGGAAATCGCCGGCTTCAACCCGTCACAACCGCTTCGCGGCGGCACCAACTCGCGCGAACTTTACGCTGAAGCGCTGATCCCGGTGCTGGCCGATGTGCCATTCGTTCAGGCTCTGGATTTGACCGTCGGCTATCGTTACGCCGACTACAACCTAACGGGTGGAACGACTGCCTACCGCGCGGATCTTGACTGGACGATCATCGATGGTCTTCGCGTTCGCGGTGGCTACAACCGCGCCGTCCGCGCGCCTTCGATTGGAGAACTGTTCTCTCCGGTCAACGTCGGCTTCCCGGCCATTGGTGCAGCTGATCCCGACGGGATCGAAGGCGATCCGTGCGACGTCAACAGCAGCTACCGTAAACCGGGCAATCCGAATGCAGATGCGATCCGGAACCTCTGTATCGCTCAAGGTATTCGCGCTGATGACTATGGCACGTTTGTCTACTCTAACGAGCAAGTCCAAGGCGTGAGCGGCGGCAACCCTGACCTGATCGAAGAAACTTCGGACAGCTGGTCGGCGGGCATCGTTTGGCAATCGCCCTTCTCTCATCCGCTACTGTCCCGCCTTTCCGCATCGGTCGATTATTACAACATCGAAATCACCAATGCGATCGGCGCCATCACGGTGGACCAGCAGTTGCAAGGTTGCTTCAACGCTACGGGCGAAAACCCCACGTTTGATGCGTCCAACAGCTATTGCGCACTCTTCCAACGCGACCGGCTCTCGGGCAACATCGTCAATACCTTCGAGAACAATGCCAACCTCGGCATGGTCAAGACGTCGGGCGTGGACTTCCAAGCCGATTGGCGCTTCGATTTGTCGGATGTGGGCGCCCCTGCTTGGGGAAGCCTGGACGTCAACACCGTCGTCAGCTGGCTTGAAAACTACGAAGACAACGTGGTCGAGGGCGGCGTTTTCACCGATCGTACGGGCACCATCGCCAGCGTATTCGGCCGCACCTTCCCTGAGTGGAAGTCCCTGACGACGGTTAACTGGACCAATGGAGCATTCGGCGCCGGTGTCCGTTGGCGTCGAGTCGGAGAGATGGAAATCTTCAACGGCAACTCGACGCTGCCTTCAATCGATTACTTCGATCTGAACGGTTCTTGGAGCGTCAACGACAGAGTGTCGCTGCGCGCAGGCGTGAACAACCTTACCGACGAGCAGCCCAATGTTTACTCGCCGGGCGTTCAGGCCAATACCGACCCGTCGACCTATGACGTGCTGGGTCGCCGTTACTACGTCGGTCTGACCGCCAAGTTCTAAGGCCGGTCAACGACACGAGACTGAGGCGGCGGAGCAACGCTCCGCCGCCTTTTTCGTTTAAGCGGCGCCGTAGAAAAACCATCCGGGCGGGTGAGCGTTGATGATCGTCGCCTGTTCGCGACGCTCTCTGAAGGAAGACCATGCCTAGACTTCTCGTCCCCGGCCTTACCGCCCTGTCGTTGCTGGCCGTCGGCCCCGTCTTGGCCCAGGCTCAAAACCAGGATGGTCCGATCGTCACCGGCGCCCGGACCGCAGAGACCGCCGACGCCTTGAAAACGCGCGAGGCCATCGCCTATGCGCGGCCGTTGCCGCGGGGGGCGCCGAATGCGGACTATCCGCTGGTGGCGTGGTGTGATGCGCTGGTCAGCGGTCATGCCGATCTGGGCGACACCCTGACGACCCGTGCGCCCGAGGATATGGAACTGGTTCGATTGGGCCGTCTGGAAGCCCAGGATTTCCGCAGCGCCCTGGCCGTCGCGACGCCGCGTCAATCGGCGGCTTCGAAGGCCGAGGCTGAACAGGCGGTCGCCGCCGTCAAGACCCAGTGGGCGTCGCTGATCAGCAACCCGGACGCCGAGGCGCGCAGCCAGTCGTTCGGTCTGTTCTTCGGCCTGCCGGGCCGATGCGAGCACGCCGCGCGTCGCATCCGCGCCAACATCACGACGCCGCCGGCGACGTTGGAAAGCGTCGGCATCGACTAATCGGGTCTTTGGCTCGCGTCTTTGGAACGGCGGCTTGAGCTTCGGCTCAGGCCGCCGTTTCGCGTTTGGCGGCGTAAGGGTCGTAGTTGAGGATCGGCGCCAGCCAGCGTTCGGCGGTCGCCACGTCCCAGCCCTTGCGGCGTGCATAGTCCTCGACCTGGTCCAGATCGATCTTGCCGACGCCGAAATAGTGGCTGCCCGGATGGCCGAAATAGAGGCCCGAGACCGAGGCCGGGGGCGTCATGGCGTAGCTCTCGGTCAGGGCCATGCCGGCGTTGTCCTCGGCCCGAAGCAGACGGAACAGGGTGGCCTTCTCCGTGTGATCGGGCTGGGCCGGATAGCCGGGGGCGGGGCGGATGCCTTGGTACTGTTCGGCGATCAGGTCATCGACGCTGGCCGTCTCGTCGGCGGCATAGCCCCACAGGGTGGTCCGGACCTCCTTGTGCAGTCGTTCGGCGAAGGCCTCGGCCAGGCGGTCGGCCAGGGCGGTTGCGAGGATGGCCGAATAGTCGTCGCCGGCGTCCTTGAACCGTTTGGCGACTTCCAGTTCGCCGTGTCCGGCCGTGACGGCGAAGGCGCCGATATAGTCTTCGTCCACATCGGCGATGAAATCGGACAGAGCCAGGTTCGGCTTGCCGTTCGACTTCTTGATCTGCTGACGCAGGGTGTAGAAACGGGCGATTTCCGTGTCCCGGCTCTCGTCGGCATAGACCACGACATCGTCACCGTCGGCGCGGGCGGGCCAGAAGCCGACGACGCCCTTGGCCGTGAACCACTTCTCGTCGATGATCCGTTTCAGCATGACCTTGGCGTCGTCGAACAGGTCGCGGGCGGCCTCGCCGACGATCTCGTCTTCCAGGATCAGCGGATAGCGGCCGATCAGCTCCCAACTGGCGAAGAAGGGGGTCCAGTCGATGTGGTCGGCCAGATCCTGCAGATCCCAGGCGTCGAACGCCTTCACGCCGATGAAGGACGGCTTGCCGGGCATGGGCTGGGCACGGTCAATGCGGAACCGGTTCTCGCGCGCCTGTTTGATCGAGGCGCGGGCCTTCACCTCCTGGCCGCGTGCGTACTGCTCGCGGATGCGGATATATTCGTCGCGCGTGGCGGCCTCATTTTTGGCCCGCTCGGTCTTGGACAGCAGGCCCGAGACCACGCTGACGGCGCGCGAGGCGTCCACGACATAGGTGGTCGAGCCCCGGCGATAGGCCGGTTCGATCTTGACCGCCGTATGGGTGCGGCTGGTGGTGGCGCCGCCGATCAGCAGGGGGATGTCGAAGCCGCGCCGCTCCATCTCGGCGCCGACGAAGACCATTTCGTCCAGCGACGGGGTGATCAGGCCGGAAAGGCCGATGATATCAACATTATGCTCGACGGCGGCGTCCAGAATCCGGTCGGCCGGGACCATGACGCCCAGGTCGATGACCTCGTAATTATTGCACTGAAGCACGACGCCGACGATGTTCTTGCCGATGTCATGGACGTCACCCTTGACCGTGGCCATCAGGATCCGGCCGGCCTGTTCGCGCGGCTTGCCGGCCTTTTCGGCCTCCATGAAGGGGTTCAGCCAGGCGACGGCCTGCTTCATCACGCGCGCCGATTTCACCACCTGCGGCAGGAACATCTTGCCCGAGCCGAACAGGTCGCCGACCACGTTCATCCCGTCCATCAGCGGACCTTCGATGACGTGCAGCGGCCGGTCGAACGACAGGCGGGCCTCTTCGGTATCGGCGTCGATGAACTCGGTGATGCCGTTGACCAGGGCGTGTTCGATCCGCTTGCCGACCGGCTGTTCACGCCACTTCAGATCGACGACGCGGGCCTGGCCCTTCTCGCCCTTGTAGCGGGGGGCCATGTCGACCAGCCGCTCGGTGTTCGAGACATTGGTCCGCTGGGGCCGGTTCAGGATGACGTCCTCGACCGCCTCGCGCAGTTCGGCGTCGATGTCGTCATAGACGGGCAGGTCGCCGGCGTTGACAATGCCCATGTCCATGCCCGCCGCGATGGCGTGGTACAGGAAGACGCTGTGGATCGCCCTACGCACCGGCTCGTTGCCGCGGAAGCTGAACGAGACATTGGACACGCCGCCCGAGACGCGGGCGTAGGGCAGGGTGCGCTTGATCTCGCGCGTGCCCTCGATGAAATCGACGGCGTAGTTGTCGTGCTCCTCGATCCCCGTCGCCACGGCGAAGATATTGGGGTCGAAGATGATGTCCTCGGGCGGGAAACCGACCTCGTTGACCAGGATGTCGTAGGCGCGGGTGCAGATCTCGATCTTGCGGGCGGCGGTGTCGGCCTGACCTACCTCGTCGAAGGCCATGACCACCACGGCGGCGCCGTAGCGCAGGCATTTGATCGCATGGTCACGGAAGACCTGCTCGCCCTCTTTCATGCTGATCGAATTGACGATGGGCTTGCCCTGGACGCACTTCAGGCCCGCCTCGATCACCTCCCATTTGGAGCTGTCGATCATCACCGGCACGCGGGCGATGTCGGGCTCGGCCGCGATCAGGTTCAGGAAGGTCCGCATGGCGACGACGCCGTCCAGCAGGCCCTCGTCCATGTTGATGTCGATGATCTGGGCGCCGGCCTCGACCTGTTGTCGGGCGACGTCCAGCGCCGCCGAATAGTCGCCCTCGACCACCAGTTTGCGGAATTTGGCCGAGCCGGTGACGTTGGTGCGTTCGCCGACGTTGATGAAGGTAGGTCTCATTACAGACTTCCGCTCATCCCCGCGAAAGCGGGGACCCAGTGCTTTTGGGAGGCACGGTGCATGGGATCGCGAGCGAAGACATCATGGTGATGGCTATCGCCCAAAGGACTAGGTCCCCGCTTTCGCGGGGATGAGCGGGGAGGGGAGCGTGTCACGCCACCATCTCGAACGGTTCCAACCCCGACAGCCGCAAGGCTACCGGCCGCTCCGGGATGGCGCGCGGCTTCAGCGGTGCGACCTCTTCGGCGACGTGTTTGATATGGTCCGGCGTGGTGCCGCAGCAGCCGCCGACGATGTTGACCAGTCCAGAGGCGGCCCATTCCTCGATGAAGTGGGCGGTTTCGTGCGGTTCCTCGTCATACTGGCCCATCGCATTGGGCAGGCCCGCGTTGGGGTAGGCGGCGACCAGGGTGTCGGCGACGCGGCTGAGTTCGGCGATGAAGGGGCGCATCAGGTCGGCGCCCAGGGCGCAGTTGAAGCCGACGGCGAAGGGTTTGGCGTGACGCACGCTGTTCCAGAAGGCCTCGGCCGTCTGGCCCGACAGGGTGCGGCCCGACCGGTCGGTGATTGTGCCCGAAATCCAGATGGGCAGGGCGTCCATGCCCTCGTCCTCAAGGTCCTTGATCGCCTTGATCGCGGCCTTGCAGTTCAGCGTGTCGGTGATGGTCTCGATCAGATACAGATCGACGCCGCCCTCGTTCAGCGCCTTCACCTGATGGCGATAGGCCTCATAGACCTGATCGAAGGTGACCAGCCGCGCGCCGGGGTCGTTCACGTCCGACGACATCGACAGCATCTTGTTCAGCGGGCCGATGGAGCCGGCGGCGAAGCGCGGCTTGTGCGGCTCCCTCTCGGTCCAGCGGTCGGCCGAGGCGCGGGCCAGTTTGGCGCCTTCCAGATTGATGTCCCACACCGCCTGGGCGTCCAGGGCGTAGTCTTCCTGGGCGATGGTGGTGCCGGAGAAGGTGTTGGTCTCGGAGATGTCGGCGCCGGCGGCGAAATACTGGTCGTGCAGGTCGGCGATGACATCGGGGCGGGTGATGCAGAGGATGTCGTTGTTCCCCTTCATCTGGTCTTTCTCATTGTAGCCGTTGGCGCCGACGAAGCGGTCGGAGCGGAAGTCGGCCTCGTCCAGGCCGCGACGCTGGATCATCACGCCCCAGCTGCCGTCGAGGACCAGGATCCGTTCCCTGGCCGCCTGATGCAGGGCGGCGATGCGTTCGGCGCGGGTGAGGCGAGATGTCATTGCGCCACGGCCTTGGTTTCACGCACGCCCAGCACCCGACAGATCGCATAAACCAGGTCGGCGCGGTTCAGGGTGTAGAAGTGGAAGTCCGAGAAGCCCTCTTCCTGCAGACGTGCGCAGGTCTCGGCGGCAACCGAGGCGGCCAGCAGTTTTCGGGTCTCGGGATCGTCGTCCAGCCCGTCGAAATGCGCCTTCAGCCAGTCGGGGATGCTGGTCCCGCAGGCGCCGCACATGCGCGTCAGACCGGCGAAGTTGGACACGGGCATGACGCCGGGGATCAGCGGGATGGTCACGCCTGCCGCCCGCACCCGATCGCGGAAGCGCAGGAAGGCGTCGATGTCGAAGAAGAACTGGCTGACCGCGCGGGTTGCGCCGGCGTCGACCTTGGCCTTCAGCACGTTGATGTCGTGGTCGATGGAGGGGCTTTCAGGGTGGCGCTCGGGATAGGTGCCGACCGTGACGTCGAAACCGCCGGCGCGACTGATGGCCTGGGTCAGTTCGGTGGCGTTGGCGTAGCCGTCTGGGCGCGGCTGATAGACACCGCCGATGCCGGACCCGCCGGGCGGATCCCCGCGCAGGGCGACGATGTGATCGACGCCGATGGTCTTGTAGCCCGCGATGACCTCATCGACCTCGTCGCGGCTGGCCTCGACGCAGGTCAGGTGGGCGGCGGGACGCAAGGATGTTTCGGCGATGATCCGTTGAACCGTGCGGTGGGTCCGCTCACGGGTCGAGCCGCCGGCGCCGTAGGTGACGGACACGAAAGCGGGGTTCAGCGGCTCCAGCCGACGGATCGCCTTCCACAGATTGGCCTCGGCCTCGTCCGTCTTGGGCGGGAAAAATTCGAACGAGACGCGCACGTCGTCGCGGTTGGACCCGGCGCGGGCCACGGGGCCGAGCGGCGACAGCAGCAGGGCGCGGGCGTCAGCTAAGGAAGCCATCAGGCGGTCTTTCTATCCTGGACGCGGCGTTCCGCCGTCCAGATGGTCACGGTCAGGCCCTCGGCGTCATGCGGCAGGGCGATGGGGGCGGACGGCGTCAGGCCGCCGTCAAGCAGCCATCCGTTGATCTCGCCGTCGGCGAAACCGAGGCGGCGATGCTGGTGCGCTTCGCGCATATGTTCGAAGTCGTGGGGGGCGAAGTCGATGATGACCAGGCGGCCGTTCGGGCTGACCAAGCGGGCGGCCTCGGCGACGGCGGCGGACGGGTCGGACAGGTAGTGCAGCACCTGATGCACGATCACCAGATCGGCGCTGGCGGCGGGCAGACGAGTGGCGAAGATGTCGCCGTGACGTAGCTCGACCTTGTCCAGCCCGGCCTTTGTGACGTTGGTGCGGGCGATGTTCAGCATGTTCTGGCTGAGGTCCAGCCCGACCGACATCTTGGCCTTCTTGCCGAACAGGGTCAGCATCCGGCCCGAGCCGGTGCCCAGGTCGACGACGCGCTCGAACGGGCCGGGGCCGACGGCTTTTTCCAGCGCCGCCTCGACGGCGCTCTCACTGACGTAGAGCGAACGCAGGCGGTCCCACTGGGGCGCGACCTGCTCGAAATAGCTGACGGCGGCTTCCTCGCGGTCCTTGCGAACTTCGTCGAGACGGCGGTGATCGGCCTCGCCGGCGTCTTCGGCCAGGATGTCCAGCACCGTGTCGATCAGCCGGCGCGCCTGGGCGTCGTGCGACAGGCGGTAGTAGACGCGGGCGCCGTCAGGAAAGCGTTCGATCAGGCCGGCGTCGGTCATCAGCTTCAGATGGCGCGACACGCGAGGCTGGCTCTGGTCCAGAATGCGCGACATCTCCATGACCGAAAGCTCTTCACCGGCCAGCAGCGACAGGACGCGCAGACGGGTGGGTTCGCCGGCGGCGCGGAGTGCTTCGACAGTCTGATCGGCGGACAGGCTCATAGGTTCATATAAAGATATCCTTATATGATTTGGCAAGTGAAATCGCTTTCCCAACGGGGCTGCGACGGGAATAGTTCGTGCGTGCGTTCAAGGATTCGCAGCCCTTTTGGAGTGGTCCCATGCGTAACCTGCTGATTGCCGCCTTCGCTCTTGCCGCCGCCGGCCCGGCGATGGCCCAGAGCGATTTTCCCGAGCCGCCCATGCCTCAGATGTCGGGGCCTCCCATGGAAGGGATGCGTCCGCCGGAGCGAGAGAGCCTGGCGCAGATGCAGGCGCGGATGACGCAGGTGTTCGACCGGCTGGACGCCAATCACGACGACGTGGTGGATGCGACCGAACTGGCCAATGCGCGCGGCGGGCGGATGCTGGTGCGGATGGATGCGGACGGCGACGGGCGAGTGACGCGCGAGGAGTTCACCGTCGGTCTGGACGCCCAGTTCAAGGCGCTGGACAAGAACGGCGATGGCGTCGTGACGGCTGACGAGCGGCCGCAGCGTCCACGCTAAGATCAGGCCACGGGTGTCTTCAGCGGCTCGCCCGCGAAATGCGCCTGAAGGTTCTGCATCAGCAACATCAGCATGCCCTGCACCCCGGCGGTCGTGGCCCCGGCGGTGTGGGGCGTCAGGACGATGTTGGGCACGTCGGCCCAGCGGTTCGGATCGGTCGGTTCCTCGACGAAGACGTCCAGCGCGGCCTGGCCCAGAGCGCCTGATTTCAGGGCGGCGATCAGGGCGTCCTCGTCCACGACCTGACCGCGCGAGACATTGACCAGCAGGCCGTCGGGACCGAGCGCCTCAAGGATGTCGCGCGAGATCAGGCCGCGATTGGTCTCGTCCGCCTTGCAGGCGACGACCAGGATGTCGCTGGCCTTGGCGAGCGCCAACAGGCTTTCGGCGCGGGGCCATTCGGCGTCGTGGGGACGCGGCCCCCACCAACTGACAGCCATGCGGAAGGCCTCGGCGCGGTCGGCGACGGCCTTGCCGATATGGCCCAGGCCGACGATGCCCAGTTTCTGGCCGCCGAGGGAGGCGGTGATGGTGCGGGTCTCGGCGGTCCAGCCGCCCGAACGGACCTGACGGTCGCCCGAGGCGATCTGGCGGCGCGCGGCGAGGATCAGGCCCAGGGCATGGTCGGCGACGTCCTCGTGATTGACGCCGGGGGCATGGGTGACAGGCAGGCCACGCGCGCGGCACCAGTCGATGTCGATGCCGTCATAGCCCGAGGTGAAACAGGCGATCAGGTCGAGGTTGGGCAGGCGTTCGATCAGCGTCTTGTCCAACGTCGCCTCGCCGGCGACGACCATGACGCGGATGTCGTGGGCCGCCTCGATCGGCGGACCTTCCCAGAAGCGATAGACGTCGTAGGCGCTCTCAAGGAAGCCCGAGAGTGGGGCGAGATGCCGCTGCATGATGAGAACGGCGGGGCGTTGGGTCATGCAGCGGCTCCTCTTTTCAGGTCAGGTAATCAGCGCCCGAATTTCTGGTGCTGGATGCGTTTGGGGATGATGCTGTCGGCGCCCAGGCGGCGCATCTTGTCCTGTTCGTAGGCTTCGAAGTTGCCCTCGAACCATTCCACGTGGCCGTCGCCTTCGAAGGCGAGGATGTGGGTGGCCAGACGGTCAAGGAACCAGCGGTCGTGGGAGATGACCACGGCGCAGCCTGCGAACCCTTCCAGAGCCTCTTCGAGGTTCTGCAAGGTTTCGATGTCGAGGTCGTTGGTCGGTTCATCGAGCAAGATCAGGTTGCCGCCCGAGGCCAAGGTCTTGGCCAGGTGGACCCGGTTGCGCTCACCGCCGGACAGTTGGCCGACCTTCTTCTGCTGATCGCCGCCCTTGAAGTTGAAGCTGCCGACATAGGCGCGGGTGTTGATCTCGCGCTTGCCGACCATCATCACTTCGGTGCCGCCCGATATGGCCTGCCAGATGGTCTCGTCAGGCTTCAGGTCGTCGCGCGACTGGTCGACATAGGCCAGCTTGACCGTTTCGCCGACCTTGACGGCGCCGCCGTCAGGGGTTTCCTGGCCGGTGATCAGCTTGAACATTGTCGACTTGCCGGCGCCGTTGGGGCCGATGACGCCGACGATGCCGTTGGGCGGCAGCTTGAAGGTCAGGTTGTCGAACAGGGTCTTGTCGCCATAGGACTTTTGCAGACCCTCGACTTCCAGCACGACATTGCCCAGGCGCGGGCCAGGCGGGATCTGGATGTGGGCGTGGGTCTGGGCGCCGCGCATCGATTCCTGTTCGTCCACCATCCGCTCATAGGCGGCCAGACGGGCCTTGGACTTGGCCTGACGGGCCTTGGCGCCCGAACGGACCCAATCCAGTTCGCGGCTGAGGGCGCGCTGGCGGGCTTCGGATTCCGAGTTTTCCTGAATGACGCGCTTGGTCTTGGCTTCCAGCCACGAGGAATAGTTGCCCTCGTGCGGGTGGCCCTTGCCGCGGTCCAGCTCCAGCGTCCACTTGGTGACGAGGTCCAGGAAGTAACGGTCGTGGGTCACCAGGATGACGCAGCCGGGGAAGTTTTCCAGGTGGTGCTGGAGCCAGGCGACGGATTCGGCGTCCAGGTGGTTGGTCGGTTCGTCGAGCAGCAGCATGTCGGGCTTGGACAGCAGCAGGCGGGCCAGGGCCACGCGGCGCTTCTCACCGCCGGACAGGTTGGTGACTTCCCAGTCATCGTCGGGGCAGCGCAGGGCGCCCATGGCCATTTCGATGCGGCTGTCGATGTCCCAGACGTCGCCGGCGTCGATCTTCTCCTGGAGGGTGGTCATCTCCTCCATCAGTTCGTCGGTGTAGTTCTCGCCCAGTTCGGCGGCGACTTCGTTGAAGCGGTTGACCCACTGCTTCTCTTCGCACCAGGATTCGACGTTCTGGCGGACGTTCAGGGTGGGATCGAGCTGGGGCTCCTGCTCCAGATAGCCGCGCTTGATGCCGTCGGCGGCGCGGGCCTCGCCCGTGAACTCGGTGTCCAGGCCGGCCATGATCTTCAGCAGGGTGGATTTACCCGAGCCGTTGACGCCGACGACGCCGATCTTGGCGTCGTTGTAGAAGCTGAGCCAGATGTTCTCGAAGATCTTGCGGCCGCCGGGGAAGGTCTTGGTCAGACCCTGCATCTGGAAAATATATTGCTGCGCCATGAGGTGCGGTGCGCCCTTCGGGTTCGTCTGATTGGGGAATTGGGGCGGATGTAGCGATCCTGAGGCCCGAGAGCAAATAAGGCGACGGGCAGGCGTCTTTGGCCTCGCGCTTTCGCTGCGAAGTTGGTGGAGGGCTGGGCGGAGCGCCGGGCCTTCGCCCGGAGTTTGGTTTTGGTGTTACCGTTTCGACGAAGGGTATGACGCTCCGCGCGGTTGGTTGGCCTTCAAGCTCGGGGCGTCGAGCGGTGGCGGTCTTATCGCCTAACCCCATAAGCCTGCGACGGGTCGGCGGGGTCTGCGAACCCCGTCCCGAGTGCGATCGAGTATCCCCCTCGACCCTCCGACACCGCTCCATGAGTCGATGTCAGCGCGGAGGGATTTCACCCCCGCTCCCGTTCCATCCGCTCCCGCCGCCGCAAGGTCGCAGGCCAAGCGAGCCCTCCGATGCGACGGGACGGGTGTAGAATAAGCGCGTTTCCAAGGGGGGATGGGAAAAGAGGGACATAAATCGGCAAGCGATTGGATTCGCTGGGAATGAACCAGCGACATTGTGATGGTTCGGGTGCGTTCTCCCTCCCCTTCATGGGGAGGGGCGGCGAAGCGGAGCGCAGCCGGGGTGGGGGCGTGTGAAGCAGTTCGCCCGCTCTTACGGCCCCACCCGGATCGCTGCGCGATCGTCCCTCCCCATGAAGGGGAGGGAGAAGCGCCCGCGCGGCTCCAAGAGCCCCTCCACCGCTACGCGGTCCCCCTCCCCACGATGTGGGGAGGAGACGGTGGGGCGGACCGGCGGAACGGCGCGAAAGCTTGTCCGTTGATGAGGCTCAAACGCCTTGATCCGGCCCGAAACCGGGTGCGGTATGGCGTCGCTTGAAGCCTGACTTTTTCGGATGCCCATGAAGACCCGATCGATCGTGCTCGCCGCCGCATTCGCCCTGTCGGCGTGCGGCAATCCCACAAACTCCAAGGCGCAGGAGGGCGAGTTCGCCCAACCGACGCGCACGGCGCCGTCCGATGCGGCGGGGATGAAATCCAGTTTCGCGCCTGTGGTGCGGTCCGCGGCGCCCGCCGTGGTCAATATCTCGGCGCGCAGCGTGCAGCGGGTGCAGGCCGATCCCTTCTTCCAGTTCTTCGGCGGCGGCATACCCCAGGCGCGGGTGGCGGAATCGGTCGGGTCCGGCGTCATCGTCCGCTCGGATGGGATCGTGGTGACCAACAATCACGTCATCGACGGCGCCCAGCAGATCAAGGTCGTGCTGAACGACCGGCGCGAGTTTCCCGCCACCGTCATCCTGGCCGACGAGCGCAGCGACATCGCGGTGCTGAGGTTGGAGAATGTCAGCGACCGCCTGCCGGTCTTGGCCATCGACGACCAGGAGGAGCAGCAGGTCGGCGATCTGGTCCTGGCCATCGGCAATCCGTTCGGCGTGGGTCAGACGGTGACCAACGGCATCATCTCGGCCCTGAACCGGACCGAGACCGGCATTTCCGACAGCGGTTCATTCATACAGACCGACGCAGCCATCAACCCCGGCAACTCGGGCGGGGCGCTGGTGGACATGGACGGCGACCTGATCGGCATCAACACCGCCATCTTCTCACGCTCGGGCTCCTCGGCCGGGGTCGGGTTCGCCGTGCCGGCCGCCATGGTCAAACGGGTGGTGGATTCGGCGCTGGGCGGGGCGACGACGGTCGTTCGGCCCTGGTTGGGCGTGAAGGGCGACACCGTCACGGGAGACATCGCCGGCAGCCTGGGCCTGACCCGGCCGCAAGGGTTGGTCGTTACCGATGTCTACGCCAACGGCCCGGCGGCTCGCGCTGGCGTGCGCCAGGGTGACGTCATCACCGCCGTCGATGGCCAGGAGATCAATGACCAGGGCGGGCTGAACTACCGCGTCGGCTCACGCAATCCGAACGATCAGGTCCAGGTCGCCATCCTGCGCGACGGGCGGGCGCAGACCCTGACGGCGAGGGTTCAGCCCCTGCCGGGCGACGCCGATCCGAAACAGGGAGTGACCATCGCGGCCGGTCCCTTCGCCGGGGCCGAGGTCGTAGCCTTGAACCCGGCCCTGGCCGACCGTCTGGGCGGCGATCCGTTCGCCACGGGCGTCATCGTCACCGGCGTGTCGGGCCGTGGCTATGCGGCGCGCGCGGGCTTCCGCCAGAACGACCTGATCGTCAGCATCAACGGCCGCGCCATCGCCAGCGCCCGCGACGTCGAGGCCGCCAGTTCCGGTCGCGGCCCGTGGGAGGTCGTCGTCAATCGCGGCGGCCGCCAGATCCGCGGGGTGCTGCGCTAAAGGGATTGCCAGCCTCTGCCTCACGACTATCTTGGAGTTGACGGCCCGCACGTTGCGGTCGTCGTGATGGGCCGGACGGGGGATGCCTTGAAGCGATTGGCGTATGCGGCGGGGCTGGTCCTCGCGCTTGTGGGAATCGATGCTGCTCAAGCTGAGGCGAAAGAGGGGGCGTGCCAACAGGCGACCCCCGACACCTTCGTCATTGACGGCGTCATCGACGCGGCCCTGACCGCTTGCGTGGAACAGGCTTTCGCTCCGACCACAAGCCAACTGATCCTTACCAGCCGCGGCGGCAAGGCCGGCGAGGCCATGCGGATCGCCGAATGGTTCGAGGGCAGGCGGCTGACCATGACGGTCAAGGGCGAGTGCAACTCGTCCTGCGCCAACTATTTCCTGCCCCTGGCCGGTCGTCTGATCGTCGAACCGGGCGCGGTGATCGTCGTCCACGGCGGGATCGATCCTAGCCTGATTTCGCGACAACTCGCTCCTGACGGGGACATGGCCGAGCCCGGCGTCGATCTGGCGCCGATCGCCGAGCAACAGCGCGCCTTCGTCGCTCGAAACGGAATCAATCCCGGTTGGTTGCTGTATCGCGAGGCCGATTCACTCAGTGTCGAGCGTCTGGATGGAGCACTGGCCGATTTCGACGCCCGCACCAAGGCTTGGCTCGTCGAGGAGACGATGGCGCGCTCCTGCCTGCCAAATACGGTCGTCGAATACCGCGCCGACCGACGCGGTGAATGGCTGACCGAGTCGCGTCGCCGCGCCCTGCGGCGTCAGAACATCGCCCGCTCCAACACCGTGGTGTGCAACTGATGGCCCTGGGACCGACCTGCCCGAACTGCGCCGCGCGCGTGCCGTTCCTCAGGACGCAGTTCAACTTTGGCAGGACGTTCGCCTGCAGGCGGTGCGATCAGGCTTTGGTGGTTCCGCGATTCCAGGCCTTCGTGATCGGCATGGGGCTGACCCTGATCTTCCTGTTCGGCAGGCATGATTTTCCGCCGGAGTGGGGCGGAGGGCTCGGTTTGTTGGTGCTTATCGTCGCCGTCAGCCTGCCTGTGAGTTGGGCCTTGACGGCGGTGAAGCGCGTCTGACGCCTCAGCCCTTAGCCGGGCCGCCGATGGACCATGTGTGGCCGAAGGGGTCGCGGAGTTGGCCGTAGCGGTCGCCCCAGAACTGGTCGGCCATGTCCATGACGGGTTCTGCGCCGCCGACGGTCATGGCGCGGGTCCACCAGGCGTCGGGATCGGCGACCTGGAGGTGAAGGGTGACGCCGGCGGGGCGGACGTCCTGGACGCCGCTGTATTCCGGGAACTCGTCGTTCAACATGACGCTGGCGCCGTTGATCTTCAGATGGGCGTGGATCAGTCGCTCGCCGTCGTCGGCGACATTGCGGGCCAGCACCTCGGCCCCGAAGGCGATGATGTAGAAGTCCACCGCCGCCGAGGCGCCGCGCGACGGGATCGTCAGGTGGGGCGTCAGGCCCGAGGTCGGGCCTTGATGCGGATTGGCGTCGGTCATGAAGGCGGTCTCCGTGGCAGGTCGGCATACTAACGCGTGAAAAGCCTTTGGCGAACGACTACATAGGTCGCACACATGAGCGACCTGTTCGAAGCCTCCGGCATTCTGCCCCCCGACGCCCCCCTGGCCGACCGCCTGCGCCCACGCACGCTGGACGAGGTGGTGGGACAGGATCACCTGCTCGGTCCCGGCGGGCCGATCCGACGCATGATCGAGGCCGGGCGGCTGGGCTCGATGATCCTGTGGGGACCACCGGGGACAGGCAAGACCACCATCGCCCGGCTGCTGGCCCAGGCGGCGGGCTATGAATATCAGGCGATCAGCGCGGTGTTTTCCGGCGTCGCGGACCTGAAAAAGGCGTTCGAGGCGGCGCGGATGCGGCGGGCGGCGGGGCAATCGACCTTGCTGTTCGTGGACGAAATCCACCGTTTCAACCGCGCCCAGCAGGACGGGTTTCTGCCCTTCGTCGAGGCGGGGGTGGTCACCCTGGTCGGGGCCACGACGGAGAATCCCAGTTTCGAGCTGAACGGGGCGCTGCTGTCGCGCAGCCAGGTCTATGTGCTGAAGCGGCTGGACGATGCGGCTTTGGATCAGCTGCTGGCACGAGCCGAGGCGCATATGGACAAGGCCCTGCCGCTGTCGCCCGAGGCCCGCCACGCGATGCTGGCCCTGGCCGACGGTGACGGGCGATACCTGCTGACCATGTCGGAAGTCTTGTTCGACCTGCCGCAAGGCGAAATGCTGGACGTGCAGGGGCTGGCGGGGGTGCTGCAGCGGCGGGCGCCGGCTTACGACAAGTCGAGAGAAGAGCACTACAACCTCATATCGGCCCTGCATAAATCGGTGAGGGGGTCGGACCCGGACGCGGCGCTGTATTGGTTGGCGCGGATGCTGAACGGGGGCGAGGATCCGCTGTATCTGGCGCGGCGGATCGTGCGGATGGCGGTCGAGGACATCGGCGAGGCGGACCCGCTGTCGATCCTGGTCGCCAATGCGGCCAAGGACACCTACGACTTTTTGGGCAGCCCCGAGGGCGAACTGGCCCTGGCGCAGGCCGTGGTCCACCTGGCGACCGCGCCCAAGTCGGTGGGCGTCTACGAGGCCTTCAAGGCGGCCAGGAAGGCGGCCTATGAGACCGGCTCGCTGATGCCGCCGGCCCATATCCGCAACGCCCCGACCAAGCTGATGAAGTCGCTCGGCTACGGCAAGGGCTACCAGTACGACCCGGACACGCCCGAGGGCTTCTCCGGCGCGAACTTCTTCCCCGACGAAATGGAGCGCCGTACCTTCTACAAGCCCAAGGGCGAGGGGCATGAGGAGAAGGTCAAGGCGCGGCTGGACCGCTGGGCCGAGATGAGGGCGCGGATGGCGGTGGACGGCGCTGTGGACGCGGCGGGCGACTGACCTCTAGAAGCACCCGATGACAACCCGCCAACCCGTCGTCCTGTCCGAGGATGAGATCGCCGCCGTCCGTTCGTGGGTGATTCACGAGGATGCGCATGTCATCGCCTTTTCCAAGCCGTCGGGCCTGTCCAGCCAGGGCGGGCGGATCAAGGCGCATACGCTGGACGATCTGCTGTGGGCGTTCGCGCGGTCGAACGGCAAGCGGCCGGAGCTGGTGCATCGGCTGGACCGCGATACCTCGGGCGTGATCCTGGCGGCCAAGACCAAGCCGGCGGCGAGTTTCCTGGGCAAGGCGCTGCAGATGCGGCGGTTTCGAAAACAGTATCTGGCCCTGCTGTCGGCCGCGCCCGAACCGGCGTCTTCGACCATCGACGCGCCGCTGCGTCGCGAAGAGATCGGGCGCGAGAGCTATATGCGCGTCGTCGCGTTCGATGCGCCGGGCGCGCAAGGATCGCAGAGCAAATATCGCACCTTGGCCTCTGGGCCGGAGGGGGCGGTGGTCGAGCTGGAGCCGCTGACCGGGCGGATGCATCAGTTGCGGGTGCATATGGCCCATATCGGTCGGCCGTTGATCGGGGATGTGCGTTACGGCGGCGCCCTGACCACGCCGGTCGGGCCGGCGCCGCGCCTGATGCTGCACGCCGCCAAGCTGAGTTTTCCCCATCCTGAGGGCGGTACGACCACGGTCGAGGCGCCGCCGCCCGAGGATTTCGCCAAACTGCGTACCGCGCTGGGCCTGTAGGTCACCGGTTTCTTTAGGGAACGCCGTGCCGGTTTTGGCGCTATGTCTTTAAAAGGATACCTATGATGAAGCGTCTTGCCATCGCCTTGACCGGCCTGTCCGCCCTTGCGCTGAGCGCCTGCGCCAGCCTGGCCCCCTATGGCGCCCAGCAGGGACAGGGCGGGCAGGGGTTCTCGGAGCAGCGGATCGAGTCCAACCGCTATCGCGTCAGCTATAACGGCGTGGGGGCGGCCGGGCGTGTCGCCGACTGGGCCTTGCTGCGCGCCGCCGACCTGACGACCGAACAGGGCTATGACTGGTTCGAGGTGACCCAGAGCTGGACCGACGGTCGGCCGGGCGGGGCGGGCGGGGTTCGCCCCAGCGTGTCCATCGGCGGCGGCAGCAGCCGGTATGGCGGCTATTCCGCGTCCGGTGTCGGGGTGGGCGTGGGTCTGAACTTCAGCGGCCCGCAGCCGACATCGACCACGTTGGAGGTCGTCCTGGGCCGGGGCCAGAAGCCGGATCGCCCCAACGCCTATGATGCGCGCTCGGTCCAGGGTTCCATCCCGCGCTGACCATCGCTTTCGGCGCGTGCGGCGTATAGAAGGCCGCACGATGACACGTTTTCTTCTCGTCGCGGCAGGCGGGGCTATCGGTTCCGTCGCCCGCTATGGCCTGGGGCTGGCCGCCGGGCGGCTGGCGCCCAACGCAGCCTGGCCTTGGGGCACGTTCGCGGCCAATGTGGTCGGCGGCCTGCTGATGGGCCTGCTGGTCGGTTGGCTGGCGTTCCGGGGCGGGGCGCAACAGGAGGCGGTGAGACTGTTCGCCGCCGTCGGCGTGCTGGGCGGGTTCACGACCTTTTCGTCCTATTCGCTGGAGGCGGTGCAGATGATCGAGCGCCGCCAGATCGGTTTGGCTTGCGCCTATGTGGTCGGCTCGGTCGTCCTGGCTATCCTGGCCCTTTTCGTCGGCCTGATGATCGCCCGCCGCGCCCTTGGAGCTCCGCTTTGACCGACTATTCTCCCGCCGACGAGCCGCATGAGGCTGAAAAAGACGCCGCAAAGGACGCCCCGAAGCGCGAAGTCCTGACCATCTATGTCGCCGAGGACGAGGACGGCATCCGCCTTGACCGCTGGTTCCGTCGACGCTGGCCGCACCTGTCGAACATTCAGGTGCAGAAGATGGCGCGCAGCGGCCAGATCCGCGTCGATGGCGCCCGCATCAAGCCTGAAGGCCGCCTGACGGCCGGGGCCGCCGTGCGCGTGCCGCCGATCCCCGACGACACTTCGCGCCAGGCCGGGGACATGCACACCCTGTCCGAACAGGACATCCGGTTCGTCAAGTCGCTGGTCCTCTATGAGGACGACATGGTCATTGCGATCAACAAGCCGCACGGTCTGGCGGTGCAGGGCGGCACCAAGACCAGCCGTCATGTGGACCGCCTGCTTTCGGCCTGGGGCGAGGGGGTCAACCGGCCGCGCCTGGTTCACCGTCTGGACCGCGACACCTCGGGCGTCCTGCTGTTGGGCAAGGGGCCGGAGGCGGCCAAGCGGCTGGCCGGCGCATTCGCGCGGCGTCAGGCCAAGAAGACCTATTGGGCGATCGTCATCGGCAATCCGAAACCCTATTCAGGCCAGATCGACATGCCGCTGAAGAAGACTGGCATCAACGACTTCGAGATGATGCGTCCGGCCGAGCGCAAGGACCCCAAGGCCGAACCGGCCGAGACGGCGTTCAGCACCGTCAGCCGCGCCTCGCACCGTGCGTCGTGGATGGCGCTGCGCCCCTTCACCGGACGGACGCACCAGTTGCGCGCTCACATGGCGGGGATCGGCCACCCGATCCTGGGCGATCCGAAATACGGCGACGAGAAATCCAGGGAGCTGTCCGGGCCGCTGAAGCTGCAACTGCACGCGCGCAGCATCGAACTGGACCACCCGCGCGGCGGCGTGCTGAAGGTCACGGCGCCGCTGAGCCCAGAGATGAAGGCCGGCTTCGCCCACTTCGGCTTCTCCGAAGACGAGGCGGAGGACGATCCCTTCCTGGGCGTGAAGCGAATCCGGTGACGGCTATCGGGCAGGCACAGGTCGAGCAGGCCAAGGCCCTGGCCGTTGCCGGACGGCTGGACGAGGCCTTGCAGGTTCTGGCGGCGGTGGTCGCGAAGGCCGATGCGCCGTGGCAGGCGTTGTCGGTTCAGGCCGATCTGCTGAAGCGGGCGGGGCGTCTGGCGGACAGCGCAGCGGTGTCCCAGCGACTGATCGCGGTTCGGCCGAACAGCGTGCCTGCGCGGCACAATCTGGCCTCGACCCTTGGCGATCTGGGCCGGGCGGCCGAGGCGGAGGCCGCCTGTCGCGGGGCGATGGCCATCGGCGGGGATGCGCCGGAGACCTGGCTGGTGCTGGCGCGCGCGATGCAGGCGCAGAGCCGGTTCGATGAGGCGGAAGACGCCTATCGTCAGGCGCTGGCGCGGCGACCCGGCTATGGCGATGCGCTGCGCGATCTTAGCCAGTTGATCTGGATGCGTGACGCCGATCTGGAGGCCGCCTGCTCGCCGCTGGACGCCGCCATCGCGGCATCGCCCGACGTGCCTACGCCACGTCAGATCAAGGCGCGGCTGCTGGAATACGCCGGGGAGGTGGAGCGGGCCTATCGCACGCTGGTCGCCGGGCCGCTGGACGGGCCGGGAGAGCTGGCGGCGGCGCAGGCCTGCCTGACGCTGGATCCGCGCCTGGCGCTGGATCATGCGAACCGGGCGGCGGCGCTGGCCGGAGGCGAGGTCGCGGCGATCATGGTGACCCAGGCCGAATGTTTGCTGGCCCTGGGCGAGGCCGAGGCGGCGCTGGCGCCGATCGAGGCGCTGCGTGTGCGAGAGCCGTTGAACCAGCATGTGCTGGCCTTCCAGGCGACGGCCTGGCGGATGCTGGGCGATCATCGCTATGGCCGGATGTACGACTATGACGCCTTCGTGCGTCCCTATCGGCTGGAGGCGCCGCAGGGGTGGGCGTCGCTGGAAGCGTATCTGGTCGATCTGGCGCGTGCGCTGCATCAGTTGCACACGCTGAAGACCCATCCGGTGGGTCAGTCGCTGCGCGGGGGATCGCAGACTGCCGCTGCGCTGTCCGAAAGCGACGATCCCGCCATCCGGGCCTTCTTCCAGGCCATCGACAAGCCGATCCGCGACTATATGGCGGCGGTCGGTCAGGGCGACGATCCGTTGAGGGCGCGCAACACCGCAGACTATCGCATCCAGGGCAGCTGGTCGGTGCGGTTGCGGCCGAACGGGTTTCACGCCGACCATATCCATTCGAACGGCTGGCTGTCGTCGGCCTGCCATATCGAACTGCCGCCCGTGATCACAGATGAGGTTGCAGGCGAGGGGCGCGAGGGCTGGTTGCGGTTCGGCGCGCCGCCGGGCCTGCCGAACCTTGCAGCCGAACACCATGTGCAGCCCCAACCGGGGACGCTGGTGCTGTTTCCTTCCTATATGTGGCACGGCACCCAGCCGTTCGGCGGCGAGGCGTCGCGCCTGACGCTGGCGTTCGACGTCGTGCCGGCCTGATTTCAACGGACCTTTCATGACTGACAAGCCCGCCCCGCATCGCCCGCGTTTCGTCGAACAGTCGCCGGATCGGATCTCGCGCTTCTGGAAGGAGGCGGTCGTGGGGCCGCATGCTGATGGCGGCTGGGCTGTGCTGTTGGACGGGCGCACACCCAAGACGCCGGACAAGGCGGCGCTGGTCCTGCCGACACAGGCCGCAGCCCAGCTGGTCGCCGACGAATGGGCGGCGCAGGGCAAGTTCCTCGATCCCTCGACCATGCCGGCGACCCGCCTGGCCTCGACCGCCATCGACCGGATCGGTCAGGCGCGCGAGCCGGTGGCCGATGAGATCGCCGCCTACGCCGGGTCGGACGTGGTCTGCTACCTGGCCGAACATCCGACGCCGCTGGTCGAGCGCCAGGCACGGGAATGGGGGCCGTGGCGTGACTGGGCCGCGCGCGAGATGGGGGTGGTTCTGACGCCGGTCGCCGGCATCGTCCATCGGCCGCAGTCGCCGGACGCCATCGCGAGGGTCAAGGCGCACGCCCTGTCGCTGGACGACTTCCGCCTGACGGGGTTGGCGACGGCCGTGCCGTTGCTGGGATCGGCGGTGCTGGCCCTGACGGTGGAGCGGGGCGCGCTGGACGGCGGCACGGCGTTCGACCTGTCACGGATCGACGAGCTGTTCCAGGAAGAACAATGGGGCGTGGACGCCGAGGCCGCCGAACGCACCGAAGCGCGCCGCGCCGAGGCGCAACTGCTGGATCAATGGTTCAGAGCCTTGGATTAGGGGCTGAACTCAGGATGCTGAGTGGGCGATCAGCATCGCGCGCTCTTCGTTCGTCAGGTGACGCCAGCGGCCCTCGCGCAGATCGCCCAGCTCCAGCGGGCCAATGCGGATGCGATACAGGTCCACGACCTCCAGCCCGACCAGGTCGCACATTCGGCGGATCTGGCGGTATTTGCCCTCGTCCAGGATGAACCGCAGGCGTTGCGGCCCGATCTGGGTGACGCGGGCGGGCTTGAGCGGCTTGTCGTTCAGTTCCATGCCGTGTCGCAGGCGGCTGAGCTTGCCCTCGGTGATCAAGCCGTCGACGACGACCAGATATTCCTTGTCCAGCTCTGACGCCGGACCGATCACCGCCTTGGCGACGACGCCGTCGGACGACAGCAGCAAGAGGCCGCGCGAATCCTCGTCCAGTCGGCCGATGGGGGGCAGGGAGGCGTCGCGGGCGGGGATTTCGCCCTCGCCGATGCGGTTGGATTTGTTCAGCAGGCGCACGGCGGGAATCTTGCCGGGGTCGGGCTGGCCCGAGACGTAACCGACCGGTTTGTGCAGCACCAGGGTCATGCCCGACGCCAGGGCTGCCTGGGCTGTGTCGTTCAGGGTCAGGGTCTCGCCGGGCTGAATCTTGCGGCCCGCATCGCTGATGGTCTCGCCGTCGATGGAGACCAGGCCGTTGGCGATCAGGGTGTCGGCCTCGCGCCGGGAACAGACGCCGGTCTGGCCTAGCCACTTGTTCACGCGAACCGGTTCGTCGCCGTCATAGGTGCGGGTGAAGGCCATGCGATTCCGTCGTCCAGTCGATGTCGCTGTCTAGAGCCGGGCGAGGGCGCGAGCAAGCCGGACACGGTTTTCAGGATCAGGAAGGCCAGTCTGTTGGAATTGGCAGGTTGATCCTGGCGGGATCGTCACTATATCTGACGGCATTCCACAAATGATCCAGAGTGCGGGACGACAGTCGTCGGACCCGTCGATTTTCTTTTTTCTGATCATTGGCGTGGGCGGTTCGACAGCGTCGCTTGTCGGATCTGGATCAGTATTGAAACATACCAAGGAGACGTCTTGTTCGCTCAAAACAAATCTTCCGCAGGCCCCCGTCGCACCGGCTACAACCGTCCTGTTCCCACCCGTCTGCGCATGGGGCTGGTGATGCGGCGTGACATGGCGTTCGGCGAGCTGGGCGACGTGGAGGGCGCGTTGCGAGCCGAAGGCGTGGGCCTGGCCCCGATCTCGACGGGCGACGCCAGCCTGATCACCGGCGGCGTGACCGTTTTGGCCACCGCGACGGCCAAGGACATTGTCGAAGGTCGGTTGAAGGGCCTGGTCGTTCCGGGCGGTTCGACGGACGAGGCGTCGCTGGCGGCGATCAAGTCGCTGCTCGACCTGGCGCGCGCCAACGGCCTGACGGTCATCGCCTTCGCCGACGGCGTGGCCCTGGCGGCCGAAAGCTTCGGCGTTTCGGCCGAGGCCGATGGCGCGGTGTTCAAGGACGGCGCCGTGACGCTGCTGAGCGACAACGGCGCACTGTCCAAGATCGTCGGCGCGATCGCCTGAATCAGACGGCGCGAAACAGCAGGATGAGGTTGTTCGCCGGCATCTGAACCCGTAGCGTGGCCGCAAGGCCATGCGCGCGGGCCAGGGCCTCGACCGCCTCGCGGTCGCGCAGACCCCATTCCGTGTTTCGCGCCTTCAGACTGTCGTCGAAGGCGGCGTTCGACGCCGCCAACTCGACTTCGGCCTCGCGATAGGGGCCATAGAGCGCCAGCAGACCGCCGGGGCGTCGCAGGACGCGACCGGCCAAATCCATCAGCCCCTCGGTCGCCGACCAGGGGCTGATGTGCGTCATGTTCGCACAATAGAGGGCGTCGAACGGTCCTTTTGGCCATGTCGCCGGATCGGCGGCGTCGAGCGCCAGCGGCGGGTTCAGGTTCGCCAGCGCGAGTTGGTGCGTCCAGGCGGCTATGCTGTCTCGCGCCTGTTCGCTGGGGTCGCTGGGCGTCCAGTTCAGGCCGGGCATCGCGGCGGCGAAGGCGGTGGCATGTTCGCCAGATCCCGAGGCGATTTCCAACACCGATCCGCGCGCGGGCATATGAGCGCGAAGCACGCGAAGAATCGCCTCCGCATTGCGACGCGCAGCGGGCGAACTGAGAGCCCCGTCGGGCAGGGCGGAGATGGAATCCAGCGTTTGCACACGCCCTTCTAGCGTCCACGCGCGCCCCTGACACCTGCGATCTTTTGCCGACGACACCGGTGGACAGCGGCGCTTTCTTGCACGGTTTGACGCGGTGGAAAGACCGGAGCATTTCGGCTGTAACAGTGCGTGATCGTCGCGTGCTGAAGGTCACGACGGCGTCAGATCGTCGGGCCTGTTCGTTCAGGAGACGCCCTTGTCTATTTCCACCACGCCCGGACTCCATCCGGCGCCGACCGCCCACCCTGGCCTCGTCGCCTGGGTCGAGCAGATCGCCGCCCTGACCCAGCCTGCCCGCGTCCACTGGTGCGACGGGTCGCAGGACGAGAAACAGGCCATCACCGCCGACCTGCTGGCCAAGGGCACGTTGAAGGCGCTGGATCAGGACAAGCGGCCGGGCTGCTATTACGCCGCATCCGATCCCCGCGACGTGGCGCGGGTCGAGAGCCGGACCTTCATCTGCTCGGACGACGAGGCCGATGCCGGTCCCACAAACAACTGGGCCGATCCGGTAGAGATGCGCGAGCGCCTGGACGGCCTGTTCGACGGCTGCATGGCGGGGCGGACGATGTATGTCGTGCCCTTCTGCATGGGGCCGCTGGGATCGGCCATCAGCGCCCTGGGCGTCGAGATCACCGACAGCGGCTATGTCGCCCTGTCGATGGGGGTGATGACGCGCATGGGCAAGCCGGCGCTGGACCAGTTGGGCGACAGCGGCGTGTTCGTGCCGGCCGTCCATACGCTGGGCGCGCCGTTGGTCGAACGGCAGGCCGACGTGCCCTGGCCCTGCAATGACGACAAATGGATCGTGCATTTCCCCGAGACGCGGGAAATCTGGTCCTATGGCTCGGGCTATGGCGGCAACGCCCTGCTGGGCAAGAAATGCTACGCCCTCCGCATCGCCTCGATCATGGCCCGCGACGAGGGGTGGCTGGCCGAGCATATGCTGATCCTGAAGCTGACCGATCCGAAGGGGCGCGCGAAATATGTGGCCGCCGCCTTCCCGAGCGCCTGCGGCAAGACGAACCTGGCCATGCTGCAACCCAGCCTGCCGGGCTGGAAGGCCGAGACCATCGGCGACGACATCGCCTGGATGCGGTTCGGCCAGGACGGGCGGCTGTATGCCGTGAACCCCGAGGCCGGCTTCTTCGGCGTCGCGCCCGGCACCAGCCGCAACACCAACCACAATGCGCTGGAGACCCTGGCGTCCAACACCATCTTCACCAACACCGCCCTGACGGCGGACGGCGACGTGTGGTGGGAGGGGCTGACCAAGACCGCGCCCGAAGGCCTGACGAACTGGAAGGGCCAGCCGCACGACCCCGCGTCCGGCGAACCGGCGGCGCACCCAAACGCCCGCTTCGCCGCGCCCGCCCGCCAGTGCCCGGCCATCGCGCCGGAGTGGGAAGACCCCAGGGGCGTGCCGATCGACGCCATCCTGTTCGGCGGCCGGCGGGCCAGCGCCGTGCCTCTGGTGACCGAGGCGTTCGATTGGGAGCACGGCGTCTTCATGGGCTCGACCGTGGCGTCCGAAGGCACGGCGGCGGCCGAGAACAAGGTGGGGGAGCTTCGCCGTGATCCCTTCGCCATGCTGCCCTTCTGCGGCTACAACATGGGCGATTATTTCTCGCATTGGCTGAAGATGGGGCAGGGGCGCGACGCGTCGAAGCTGCCTCGCATCTTCTTCGTCAACTGGTTCAGGAAGGATCAGGACGGGCGGTTTGTCTGGCCCGGATTCGGCGACAATGCGCGCGTGTTGAAGTGGATTAGCGAGCGGATCGACGGCGAGGCCGAGGCGGTGGAGACCGCGGTGGGGCGTGTTCCGTCCGTGGCAGCCCTGGACCTGTCGGGTCTGGATCTGACGCCGGCGCAGCTGTCGATCCTGCTGGATGTCGATGCGGGCGTCTGGGCCGAGGAGGCGGCGCTCATCCCGGACTTCTATCGCCAGTTCGGCGACCGTCTGCCGACCGCCCTGTGGGACCAGCATACGGCCCTGGTCGCGCGCCTGGATGAAGCTGGCGCGGCCTCGATGGCGGCGGAATAGGCGTCGGCATCTTGCAATAGGGGCGTCGCGGGTTGATCAGACGGCCCGTGATGTCTTCCTCTCCCATCGTGATCGTCGGCGCCGGCGTGCTTGGCCTTTGCACCGCGTTCGAACTGCATCGGCGCGGCCGGGCGATGGTGGTGATCGATCCGGGGGAGGTGAACGCCTCCCTGGTCGCGGCGGGGATGATTGCGCCGGCGATGGAATCGGCCATCGACGACGTGTCGCCCGATCACGCCCTGCTGTTTCGGGCAGGGCGCGACCTGTGGCCCGCGTTCGCGGCGGCGGCGGGGATCGTTCTGGCGCATCGACCGGCCGAGTGGCGGGGCGGCGACGCGGACGGGATGGAGGCTAGGCTGCGCGCGCTGGGCTTCAAAGCTCGGCGCGAGGGCGACCGTATCACGACCGACGAGGATTATCAGGTCGATCCCGAACAGGCGCTGTCGGCGCTGAAACAGGCGCTGGGCGAGGCCGTCGTTATAGGGCGGGTGACGGGTATCGCCCGCACCGACCGCAGCTGGCGGGTCTCTGTCGGCGACCTGACTTTGGACGCCGAGGCGGTGGTGCTGGCGACGGGCGCGGGCGAGGCCGTCGCGGGGCTGCCTGAGGCCGCGCGAGTTTTGATCGACGGCATCCAGCCGATCCGGGGACAGATCGGCGTCGCGGCCCGAGATCTGGTGGATCATGTGGTGCGCGGGCCGGGGGCCTATGTCGCGCCGATGGCCTCGGGTGCGGTAATCGGGGCGACGATGGAGCCGGGGCGGCGAGACACGGGGCCGGATGCCGAGACATCCGAACGACTGGCCCAGGCGGCGTGGCGCGTGCTGGACCGGTCGCCCGAGCCGGTGGACATACAATGGCGCGCGGGCGTGCGCGGGGCTACGGCGGACGGTCTGCCGCTGGCGGGCGCCGCGCCGGGCGGGCAGGGTCTGCTCATGGCCCTGGCGCCGCGTCGCAACGGCTGGCTGCTGGGGCCGCTGGTGGGCGCGATCGTGGCCGATGTGATCGAGGGGCGGGCGGCCTTGATGGAAGCCCGCGCCCTCGATCCTGGTCGGTTCTAGCCCGCCATTGCGAAGCGGACGGTGAAGTTGACCGTGGCGCCGTCGACGGGTCGGCCGTCCACGGTGCGCGGGTTCATGCGGAAGTCGCGCGTCAGACCCTGGGCGGCGCGGCCGAAGCCTTGGCCGCTGGGGGTCTCGCCCACGACGCGGCAGCCGGTTAGACCGCCGCTCACGCCCACGATGCAACTGAGGCTGGCGGAACCCGGCGTGCCGTTTTCCGCCGCGCGTGTCGGATAGGCGCGCGCCATCTGCGCCGGCGACGGGCGGCTGGCCCAGGTCGGATTGTTGATCACCGAGGGCGGGCGGGGCGGGGTCTCGACCGTGGCTGTGCCGCCTTCGACACCGGTCGGGGCGACGCTGATGGTTGGCAAGCCCGGCTGAGCGGTAGTGACGCCGGGCTCAGGCGGCGCCAGCGGGACGGGGGGCATCGTGGTCGGCACGGTCAGAAGCGGCTTGTGGATCGGCGTCGGCGGCGCCGCCGTTGCTGGCGACGGCAATGGCTTGGGTTTGGGTGGTGTTTCCATCGTGACCCTGAAGATCGGCTCATCTGGGATCTGATCGGTCATTCCACTCAGTTCGAACCGCTGGTTATACAGCACCACCCCCGCCGCGACGTGCAGGACGACCGAGACGCCGATGGCGCCCAGCATCCAGCGCGGGATGGGTTTCTTGCGTTCCCCGAAGTCGATGGGGCTGATCAAGCCGGGTCCACTGGCGGCACGGATCATCATGGCTTCACGCCCTCGTTCACCGCCCCCGCAGCGCCCGTAACTGCAAGTTGAGCGCGCAGGTTGTGGCGGCTTTACGGCGGATGTTTCGGGGTTCGACCAATGTCGATCCGTTAACGGTGGCGTTAAGAATTAAGGGTTGGTTAACTACGTTCGCCGACCATCCGCACATGGGCATCGGAGCGATTCCATCGGCAGGCGGGGTAGAGGCGGCCATTCGGCGCGCGTCGAACGCCGTGGGCGTGGACTATGATTTTCTGATTAAGACGGCGCGTCGCGAAAGCGCCATGAACCCGTCCGCCAAGGCGCCGACCTCTTCGGCGGCCGGCCTGTTCCAATTCATCGAGCAGACCTGGCTCGGCACCGTCAAACAGCACGGCGCCCAGCACGGTTATGGTCAGTATGCTGACCTGATCCAAAGAGGCAGCGACGGTCGCTGGCGAGTGGACGGTTCGGCGCGAAATGTCGTGCTGGATCTGAGGTTCGACCCCCAAGCCGCCTCGACCATGGCGGCCGAACTGACGGCGTCCAACGCGGCCTATCTGCGTGGGCGGACGGGCAAGGAACCGGGGGCGGGCGATCTATATGCCGCCCACTTCCTGGGTCCGGCAGGGGCGGCGGGCCTGATGCAGGCGATGGATCGCAATCCGGGCGCCAGCGCCGTGGCCCTGTTCCCCGACGCAGCGCGGGCCAATCGCAGCATATTTTACCGGAGCGGCCGCCCCGCCACGGTCGCCGAGGTTCACGCCAATCTGCAACGCACGGCGGGCGAGGGCGCGCCGGCGGCCGGGACGGGCGAAACCAAATACGCCGTGCCGAGTCTGAGCGACAAGGATCAAATGCTGGCGGCGCGGATGGACCGGTTGAAGCAGGACCAGGGGCTGCTGGCCCTGCTGCTGGGTCAGGATGGGTCGTCCAGCAACGGCTTCGGCGGCGCTTTCTCGCCAAATGGCAAACAATCGACCTGAGTCGTCACTTGGCAACCGATGGTAAACTGCCCGTTAAGCATGGCAGTCTCATTCTGGGATCAACGCCCGATTCCATGACGAGCCGTCCATGACCGCCTTCCGCGCACGCCTGACAGAAGTGGACATTCGACGCCTCATCAAGGCGACGGACGACGACGAGCGCGCCGAGGCGGCGCACAAGCTGTGCCGCAACATGGAACGCGCCGATCTGGACGAGGACGACCGGGTGGCGGCGCAGAAGATTCTGCGGCTGCTGGCCAACGACGCGGCCGAACTGGTGCGACGCGCCATGGCCGTCACGCTGAAGGCGTCGGACCTGATCCCCAATGATGTGGCGCGCAAGCTGGCCGGCGATCTGGACAGCATCGCCCTGCCGATCATCGCCTCTTCTCCGGCCTTCAGCGACGAGGATCTGATCGAGATCGTGCGCGCCGGGTCGGTGGTGCGTCAGGTCGCGGTGGCGGGGCGGTCGCGGGTCTCGCGCGATGTCGCGACCGTGCTGGCCGAGGAAGGCTGCGAACAGGCGGTTCGCACCGTGGCGGCGAACGACAACGCTGACCTGTCGGAAGCCGCCCTGGCGGCCGTTGTCGATCGTTTCACAGAGACGCCAGAGGTGCTGACGGCCTTGGCCTATCGCCAGGTTCTGCCGCTGAGCGTGACCGAGCGCCTGATCCAACTGGCCAGCGACGCGGTGCGCGAACATCTGATCAGCCGCCATGCCGTCGCGCCTGAAACCGCTATTCGTCTGGCGCAATATGCGCGCGAGAGAACGACCGTCGATCTGGTCGATCAGGCCGCCGTCAGTTCGGATCTAGCCGCCTTCATGACCCATCTGAATGCGCGTCGCGTCCTGAACGCCTCGCTTCTGTTGCGTGGATTGGCGCGCGGTCAGATGGCGATGTTCGAACATGGCCTGGCCGAGCTGGCCAATACGCCCCACCACCGGGCCTGGCTTATGGTGCATGACGCCGGGCCGCTGGGGCTGAAGGCCATCTATGATCGGGCGGGCCTGCCGCCACGCCTGTTCCAGGCCTTCCGCGCCGGGGTCGATACCTGGCGGGCGCTGGCGTCCGAGGGGATCGATACGTCCAGCGCCTATTTCCGCGAGCAGATGCTGGAGCGGTTCCTGACCCAGCGGCCCAACGTCCAACGCGACGACCTGGCCTATCTGATGGAGCGGCTGGACCAGTCGCCGTCATTGTCCCTCAGCGCCGCCAACGCTGCATAAGAAGAAGGCCCGCCAAGTCGGCGGGCCTTTCGCAAACGGCTGGAGGGACGTTCAGCCTGCGAGATAGTCTGCGACGCGGGCTTCCAGGGTTTCGGCCAGAGCGCGACCGGTGGGGTGTTCGTCCGTCTTGATCTGGTCGCGGACCACGGCGCGGATGGCGTCGATGTGGGCGTCAAGCACGGCGACCGGCGCGGCCATGCGGCGGTCGGCATCGTCCAGCATCTTGCACAGCGAACCGGCGATGCGCGTCACCAGCGGATATTCGTAGGTCGTGCCCAGGCCTTTCAGGTCATGGGCGCGAAAATACAGGGCTTCGGCGGTGGTCGGGGTGTAGCCCTGTTCACGGATGTCGGCCTGGGCCTTGTCCAGCTTGACGATCTCGTCGTTCAGCCACTGGCCGAACTGGGCCGACATGGCCTTCAGCGCCTCTTCGGCGCGGGCGATGGCGTCGGCATTGATGCCGAAACCGCCGCCGACTTTCATGCGCAGGGCGTTCGTCGGGGGGGTGATCTGCGCCGGATTGCTCATGGCGGGCTCCATAGGACTTTGATGCAAACTTACGGGATCGGACTTAAGAACCCGTGACCGGATCAGTTGGCGAACTGTTCGGCCATCACGCGTTCGTCGAACGAGCGACCGGCGTCGAACAGCATGGTCAGCGTCAGATCTCGTCGCTCACGCACCTCGACGCGGGCGACGCGCCGGACTTCGAAGTTGTCGGCGGTGGCCGAGACCGGGCGTTTGTCGGCCTCCAGCACTTCGAACCGCACCTTGGCGCCGTGCGACAACAGGGCGCCCCGCCAGCGGCGGGGCCGAAACGCGCTGATCGGCGTCAGGGCCAGGATGCGGGCGTCCAGCGGAATGATCGGGCCATGCGCCGACAGATTATAGGCGGTCGATCCCGCCGGCGTCGCCACCAGGCAGCCGTCGCAGGATAGTTCTTCCAGCCGCACCCGCTCGTCGACGGTGATCCGCAGCTTTGCAGTCTGGCGCGTCTGGCGCAGCAGCGAGACTTCGTTGATGGCCAGGCCGGTATGGACCTCGCCGCTCTCGGTCCAGGCGTCCATCTGCAGGGGATGGATGACGGTGCGTTCGGCGGCTGTGATTCGCTCCAGTAGGCCCTCTTCCTCGTAGTCGTTCATCAGGAAGCCGACCGAGCCGCGGTTCATCCCATAGACGGGCGTGCGCTGGCGCAGGTTGCCGTGCAGCGTCTCCAGCATCTGACCGTCGCCGCCCAGGGCCACGATGACGTCGGCCTCCAGCTCGGACACGGCGCCATAGCGCGCGATCAGGGCCTTGCGCGCCGCCTGGGCCTCAGAGCGGTCGCTGGCGACGAAGGCCAGCGAGGGCGAGGCTGGTATGGGGGAGGAGGGACTGGGCTGGGTCACGGCGGGACGTGAGCCGAGCTTGAGCGCGAAGTCAAACGATCGCGGGCTTTTCCATCATCTGGCGGAAGGCGCGAGAGGCCGAATGGGCGTTCATCGGCGTCGCCGTCCAGCCGCCGTCGGCAGGCATTCCGCCTGACAGTTTGCGCACCTCGACCAGCAGGGAGGCGAAGACGGCCTTGTCCACGCCCACGGCGATACAAGCCAGATAGAGGGGTTCGGCGGTCGGGGCGCGTACGGCGTGATGGACCTGGGCGTCGCTGAAACCGCCCAGGGCCGCGAGCGCCTGTTCGAACAGTTCGAACCGCTGTTCCCGCAACGCGCGGACGAGCAGGCCGGGACGCAACTGGCCGGCGGCCTGCAGCTTGTCCACCAGGCGACGTTCCATGTCAGAGCGTTCGCGATCCTCGACCAGCCGACTGGTGGGTGAGGTGCGCCATTCCGGGCTGCCCACGGCCTTGGCGGCGGCCTGCTGGACGGCGGCGTTCAGTTGGGCGTCGTCGATGCGGAACCGTTCGCCGATCGACTGGCGCAAGGCCTGGCCGACCCACTGATAGAGCTGCTGGGCCAGTTGTTCGTTCAGCCGGGGATGGCGCGTCAACGGCGCACGCAGGCCGGCGATGCGGCGCGAATGGTCAACCAGCTTGCGCATGGCCTCTTCGCTGATGTCCGCCGAACGGTTCGACGCCAGGGCCGTCATGGTCACGGCCTCGCCGCGGTCGATGATCGTGTCCGCTACCGGGCGAGACAGTTGGGGCCGGCGCGCCACGGCGATCTGATGTTCCAGCGTCGCCTCGATCAGCAGCCGGATCAGGTCGGCGTCCTTCAGCAGGGGGCTAGCGGTGATGACCGGGCGGGCGATCTCGATCTCGTCCAGCGCCAGCATGTTGATCAGGGCGGGCGGCACCCAATCGACGCCGGCGATGCGTTCGGACAGGGCCAGTCGGATGTCCCGCTCGGCCTGGGCCGCCAACGTCAGGAAGATGTCGCTGAGCAGCGGGCCGACCTCGGCCGGCGGGTGCGTCGCTTCGCAAAGGGAGGTGACCTTCAGCAGTAACCGCTGGCGATCCTCCGCCGAGCGACTTTGCGCCAGGATCAGGAGTTGGGAAACAGTCCGGTCGTCCCAGGCGTCGCGGGGCGTCTCCAATTGAACGACAGACACAGCGGCTCCCCGAACCGACGACGATGCTTAACCATAAGGCGGGGTCGTGAAGACGGCGTTAAGCAAAGCTGACGAACGGCCAGTGACGTCGCGTCAACATCGGTCAAGGCGGGTTGACGGCGCTGGCGTGCAGGGGGACGGTTCCTCAAAGCCCGTTCAGAGGCAGGAGGAAACCATGGCGGACGGAACGAGTCCTTCGATCAAATCCCGCGTGTCCGAGGCCGAATGGCAGGTCCGCGTTGAGCTGGCGGCCCTGTATCGGCTGGTCGCGCTGCACGGCTGGGACGACATGATCTTCACCCATATCTCGGCGCGCGTGCCGGGGCCCGAGCATCATTTCCTGATCAATCCCTACGGCTTCTATTTCGAAGAGATCACGGCCTCGTCGCTGGTGAAGGTCGATCTGGAGGGGAACATCGTCCAGGACACGGCCAACTTCATCAATCCGGCGGGCTTCACCATCCACTCGGCCGTCCACGCGGCACGCGACGACGCCAGGTTCGTCATCCACCTGCATACGGTGAACGGCGTCGGCGTCGCGGCTCAGGCGGAAGGTTTGCTGCCGATCAGCCAGAACGCGTGTTTACTACAGTATCAGGTTGCGTATCATGGGTACGAGGGGTTGGCCTTGAACCATGACGAACGCGAACGTCTGGTGGCCGATCTGGGGGACAAACCGCTGATGCTGCTGCGAAACCACGGCACGCTGGCGGTCGGGGAAACGGCGGCTCAGGCATGGATCGGCATCTTCTTCCTGGAGAGGGCCTGCGCACAGCAGGTCGCGGCCCTGTCGGGCGGGCGTCAGCACATCCTGCTGGCCCCCGACGAGGCGCAGGCGGAGACGAAAGAGCAGGGACGGGGCATCGGCTTCATCTCGGCCCTGGCCTGGCCGGGCGCCCTGCGTCAGCTGGATCGCAAGTCGCCGGGTTACGACGCCTAGGTCTCGCCTGGGCTGCGGCGGTGCTGGCGCTAAGTGCGCTGGCGCCCGCCCAGGCTTTCGCCGGCGCCTGGACCCAGCCCAAGGGCAAGGGGCAGGCGATCGTCAAATATGAGCGGCTGAGCGCCGACACCGGTTTCGACGCCTCTGGCGAAGAGCGCGACCTGCCGGGCGAGCGGCGCGACGCGGCGCTGGGCCTGTTCGCCGAATATGGCGCATCGGACCGGCTGACCCTGCAGTTGAAGGCCGACTGGCAGGACGGCGAGGACGCCTTCGTCGATTACAACGGGCGCGGTCCCATCGAGATCGGCGCGACCTGGCAGGTCTGGCGCGACGACCGTAACGCCGTCAGCCTGTACGGCGGTTACACCTGGGCCGGGGAGGGGCGCAACGCCGGCTATGCCCAGCCGGGCGTCGGCGAACACGACTGGGAGGCGCGGGTTTCGGTCGGCCGGTCGCTGGGCGACATGGGCAAGCGCTGGGGCATGGACGGGTCGTTCGTCGAGCTTCAGGCCGCGCGTCGCCTGCGTGACGGCCTGCCGGATGAGACCCGCATCGACGCCACTGCGGGCGCCCGCATCGGTCGCGACTGGATGGTGCTGGGTCAAGCCTTCGGCGGGGCGGCGGACGGCGGGTCGCGCTGGCTGTCGCTGGAAACCTCGGTCGTGCGCGATTTCGGCGGCTGGAGGGTGCAGGCCGGATGGAGACAAACCGTCGCAGGGCGCGAGGCCGCCATCGCCCGTGGGCCGGTTCTGGCGCTGTGGCGTCGTTTTTAGGGAAGATTTCTGCGACGGAGAATGTGATCCGCCACGTTACTGATACGTAACATTGCGCGCACTTCATTACCCGGTAATGCATGCGGCGTCCCCCTGACCGAGAGACTCCCGCGTGATCAAACGTCACTTCTTCCTCATCGCCGCAGCCATTTTGCTGGGGCTGATGGTCATCGCCGCCATCATCAAGATCACCACCACAGATGACAAGTCGGCCCAGGCGCCGGGCGCGGGCGGCGCGCGACGCGGCGGCCAGCAGGTGTCGCAGGCGGTGGTGGCCCAGCGTCAATTCTCGGACCAGATCCGGGTGCTGGGTGTGGCGCGGGGACAGAGGTCGGTCAACATCACCTCCGCCACCACCGAACTGATCACCCGCATCCTGTTCACCGACGGCCAGGTCGTCTCGACCGGCGCGCCCCTGGTCGAGCTACAGGCGCGTGAGGAAGACGCCGTCATCATCGAGGCTCGCGCGAACGTCAATCAGGCCCAGCGGGAATATGATCGCTACAAGGTGCTGGCCGATAGGGGCATTGCGCCTCAGGTGTTGCTGGAACAGGCCGAGACGGGGCTGGAAACCGCCCGCGCGTCGCTTGAGGCCGCTCAGGCGCGACGCGGGGATCGCGTCATCCGCGCGCCTTTCGCTGGCCGCGTGGGCCTGACGACGGTGACGCCGGGCACGCTGATCAATCCGGGCGCCGTCATCACGACGCTGGACGACACCTCGACCATTCGCGTCGATTTCCCGCTGCCGGAGCGGTATCTGAACCTGCTGCAGCCCGGCGCCCAGCTGACGGCGACGGCCGACGCCTATGGCGACGAACCCTTCCAGGGCCGGATCGCCCTGATCGACACCCGCGTCAACGAAACGACCCGCGCGGCCACGGCCCGCGCCGAGTTCGCCAATCCCGGCGGTCGCATCCGCCCCGGCATGCTGCTGCGCGTCGTGGTCCAGCAGGGCCAGCACCAGGCGGCCGCGGCCCCGGAATCGGCCGTGCAATATGAGGGCGCCGGCGCCTTCGTCTACCGCATCGCGCCGGGTCAGAACGGCTCGACCGCCCAGCGGGTCGAGGTCGAGACCGGCGCGGTCGAGAACGGCTTCGTCGAAATCCTGTCGGGCATCGAGGCGGGCGACCGCATCGTCGGCTCGGGCCTGAACCGTATCCAGCCGGGTGCGCCGGTCAGCGTCGCGGGCGCCGACCGCAAGTCGGGCGCCGCCCAATGATGCTGTCCGACGTTTCGGTCCGGCGGCCCGTCTTCGCGGCCGTCGCCGCCATCGTGCTGTGCGTGATCGGCGCGGCGGCCTTCTTCTTCCTGCCGGTGCGTGAACTGCCGGACGTCGATCCGCCCATCGTCTCGGTCAACACTACCTACGCCGGCGCCTCGGCCGAAGTGATCGAGAGCCGGATCACCGAGCCGGTCGAGCAGCAGATCGCCGGCATCCAGGGCGTCGAACGCATCAACTCGACCAGCCGCGACGGCCGCTCGAACGTGAACATCGAGTTCTCGCTGGACCGCAACATCGACGACGCCGCCAACGACGTGCGCGACCGCGTCAGTCGGGTGGTCGGTCGCCTGCCGGATCAGGCCGATCCGCCCGAAGTGGCCAAGGCCGATTCCGACAGCCAGCCAATCATCATCGTCTTCCTGCGCTCGACCAGCATGAACCGGCTGCAGCTGACTGACTATGCCGACCGCTATCTGATCGACCGGATGGCGACGGTTCCGGGCGTGGCCCAGGTCAACATCTATGGCGAGCAGCGCTATTCGATGCGGGTCTGGCTGGATTCCGCCGCCATGGCGGCGCGCGGCCTGACGGTCAACGACGTCGAGACGGCCCTGACCAACCAGAATGTCGAACTGCCGGCCGGTTCGCTGGAATCGACGGACAAGGACTACACCGTCCGCGTCGCCCGCACCTACGCCCGGCCCGACGACTTCCGCCAACTGCCCATCGGCACACGCGGTTCGGCCACGACCTCGGTGTCGGTCGCCACGGGCACAGGCAGCGGGACTTCGGCGATCGTCCAGGGCCAGCCCACCTATGTGACGCGCCTGGGCGATATCGCCCGGGTGGAGGAGGCGCCGGAAGAGGGTCGCCGCCTGTTCCGCGGCAACGGCATGGATCAGATCGGTCTGGCCGTGACCCGTCAGGCCCAGTCGAACGACCTCGCCATCTCGGACGGCGTCCATGCGATGATCGACGATATCCGGCCCAGCCTGCCGCCGGGCGTGACGATCGAGATCGGGTCGGACAACTCGGTCTTCACCTCGCACGCCATCGACGAGGTCTGGATCACCATCGGCATTTCGATGGCCCTGGTGGCCCTGGTCAACTTCATCTTCCTGGGCAGCCTGCGTGCGGCGCTGATCCCGTCCATCGTGGCGCCCATCTGCCTGCTGGCGACCTTCATCGTTCTGGCGCCATTGGGTTTCTCGCTGAACCTTCTGACTTTGCTGGCCCTGGTTTTGGCCATCGGTCTGGTGGTGGATGACGCCATCGTGGTGGTCGAGAACATCCAGCGTCGTCTGGACCTGGGCGAGCCGCCACTGGTCGCGGCGGAACGCGGTGCGCGTCAGGTCTTCTTCGCCGTCGTGGCGACGACCATCGTCCTGCTGTCGGTGTTCGCGCCGCTGCTGTTCCTGCCGGGCTATGTCGGACGGCTGTTCGTCGAACTGGCGGCGGCGATCGCAGCGGCCGTGGCCTTCTCGGCCTTCCTGGCGCTCAGCCTGTCGCCGATGCTGGCGTCCAAGATCCTGAAGCCGGCGCACACTGGCGGCTGGGTCGCGCGTCGGGTGGACTGGGGCATGGATCGGCTGAAACGCTCCTATGCGCGGTCGCTGGACATGATGCTGGGCCGTCGCATCGCCGTGATCGGCGTCGGCGCCCTGATCCTGCTGGTGGCGGCGGGGGCGGGGGGCATTTTCCTGACCCTGCCCAACGAACTGGTGCCGGACGAGGATCGCGGTCGGGTCACCGTGCGCGTCGCCGGGCCCGAGGGCGCCGGCTTCGACTATACCCGCAAGATCATGCTGGGGCTGGAGCCCCTGCTGGCCGAATACAAGGCCAGCGGCGAGGCGGATAGCTATCTGGTCTCGGCGCCCGGCTTTGGCGGCGGCAGCTTCAACTCCGGCAACGCCGTCCTGACCCTGGCCGACTGGTCCAAGCGCGACCGATCGGCCGCCAAGATCGCCCAGGAGCTGAACGTCAAGCTGCGCAGCCAGACGGCCGCCCAGGTCAACGCCTCGACCCCCGGCGCCTTCCAGCGCGGGGGCGGCAACTCCAACTCCATCGAACTGATCGCCACGGGCAGCGACTATCAGCAGATTTACGCCTGGCTTCAGCCGCTGCTGACTGCGGCCCAGGCTAATCCCGGCTTCTCGCGCCCGCGCCTGAACTATGAGCCGAACTCGCCGCGCCTGCTGGTCGATGTCGATCCGCAGAAGGCGGCGGCGCTGGGCGTGTCGTCCCAGTCCATCGGCCGCACGCTGGAGACCATGTTCGGATCCCGCCGCGCCACGACCTACATCAAGGGCGGCCAGGAATACGATGTCATCCTGCAGACCGAGCGCGACAACCGGCGCGAGGTCTCGGACCTGGAGGCCCTGTACGTCGCGACCGGCGGCGGGCAGCTGGTGCCGCTGTCGGCGGTGGTGACGACCAAGACCACCGGCGACACGCCGGACCGTCGCCGTCTGGATCGCCAGCGGTCGATCTCGCTGCAGGCCGACCTCAACCCCGGTACGACCATCGACGACGCGATCCAATTCCTTGGGGCCGAGGCGGCCAAACAGCCGCAAGGGACTGTCGTGACCCAGTGGGGCGGGGCGGCGCGCGATCAGCAGGAGGCCGGCGGGGCGGTCCTCGCGGCCTTCGGCCTCGCTTTGCTGCTGGTCTTCCTGGTGCTGGCGGCCCAGTTCGAAAGCTGGATCACGCCGGCGGTCATAATGCTGACGGTGCCGCTGGCGGCGGCGGGCGGCCTGTTCGGCCTGTTGATGGCGGGTTCCAGCCTGAACATCTACAGCCAGATCGGCCTGATCATCCTGATCGGGGTGGCGGCCAAGAACGGCATTCTGATCGTCGAGTTCGCCAACCAACTGCGCGACCAGGGCCGGTCGATTCGGGAGGCGATTATCGAGTCGTCGTCGCTGCGTCTGCGGCCGATCATCATGACCTCGATCGCGACGGCTTTCGGCGCCCTGCCGCTGGTGCTGTGGCAAGGCGCAGGCGCCGGCAGCCGTCAGACGATCGGCGTGGTGATCTTCACCGGCGCCATCTTCGCCACCGTCCTGACCCTGTTTGTGGTGCCCGTGATCTATGGCGTCCTGGCGCGCTTCACCAAGTCGCCGGAATGGACCGCCCGCAAGATCGAGGAATGGGAAGCCCAGGAAATGCGCGACGGCGGACCCAAGGAACTGCCCGAAGGCTGAGGGATCAGGAGGCGGGCGCGGGCTCCGGCTTGTAGCCCGTCTCCACCTTCAGGAAGGCGATGACGTCGCGGCGGTCCGTGGCGTCGGGCAGGCCGGGGAAGGTCATCTTGTTGCCCGGCAGGAAGCCGCGCGGGTTTTGCAGCCAGTGGTCCAGCTTCTCCGCGTCCCAGACGAAGTTCGCGTTCCGCAGGGCGTTGGAATAGCTGTAGCGCGGCCGCGCACCGGCCTCGCGCCCAAACACGCCATGCAGGTTCGGCCCTGTCATGTCCGCGCCGCCCTCGCCGATGGTGTGACACGAGCGGCAGCGCGCGAAGGCGCGGCGGCCGTTCTCCAGATCACCTGCATTGTAGGGGGCGGGCAGGGAGGCCAGCAGGGTCGCCTTTTCTGTCTCCGTCAGGACGTGAACGGGCGGGGCTGGGGCCGTCGAGGACGGCTCGCCCTGGCCGCAGGCGGCCAAAGCGAGGATGGGTGCGAGAAGCAGCGGGGCGGCGAGGGCGAAACGGGTCATGACGGCTCCTGTTCGGCCTGTGATAGCGCAATGCGTCGGCGCGGCAATTGGTCAACCTGTCCTGCTGGACGCGGGGGGCTCGCACCTGATAATCACTGTCAAAGAAACGCGAAGCCGCCGGGGAGCGGCCTCGCCCGTGCGAGCGTAGAATTGACAGACACCATCAAGCTGAGCCAGGCCCGACGCGGCGATCGCGGCGTCATCGTCCAGGTGGGCGCCCATTGTCATCACCAAAGTGAGGCCGTGGAGCTAGAACGCCGCCTGCTCGAACTGGGCTTCGTCGAGGGCGCGCAGATCGAACTGCTGCACGAAGGCCTGTTCGGCCAGGACCCCATCGCCATGAAGGTGGACGACATGCGCGTGGCCCTGCGGCGGCATGAGGCCGAGAGCCTGACGATCAAGCTGGATACGGTATGATGGACATCGCCCTGAAGACCGCCCGCGTCGCGCTTGTCGGCAATCCCAACAGCGGCAAGACGGCCCTGTTCAACGCCCTGACCGGCGCGCACCAGAAGGTCGCCAACTACGCCGGCGTCACGGTGGAGCGCAAGGAAGGCCTGATCCGCGCCGCCTCGGGCCGGACCATGTCGGTGCTGGACCTGCCGGGGACCTATTCTCTACGCGCCCGCAGCCCGGACGAGGAGGTCACGCGCGACGCCGTCCTGGGGCGTCTGGCCGGAGAGGCGCCGCCCGACGTGGTGGTCTGCGTCGCCGACGCCACCAACCTGCGTCTGGTCCTGCGCCTGATCCTGGAGCTGAAGGCCGTCGGCCGGCCGATGGTTCTGGCGCTGAACATGTACGACATCGCCCAACGCCAGGGCCTGCGGATCGATCTGGAGACGCTGGGCGCCGAACTGGGCGTGCCGATCATCACAACGGTCGCCACGCGCAAGCGCGGGATCGACGATCTGATCGTCGCCATCGAGGACCGGGCCGCCGTCGCCGCCGCAGCCGAAAGTCAGTGGCGCAGCCCCGACGCCGCCGAACTGCGCACCGCCGCGCGCGAGGCCGAGCGGATCATGAAGGCATGCGTCCGCCCGCCCGAGCGGCCCGACACCCTGACCGGCAAGATCGACGCCGTCCTGCTGCATCCCGTCGGCGGCCTGCTGATCCTGATGGCCCTGCTATTCGTGATGTTCCAGGCCGTGTTCAGCTGGGCCGCGCCTCTGATGGACGGCATTGAGGCCGGCATCGGCTGGCTAGGCGGTCTGGTCGCGACGGTCCTGCCCGATGGCCTGTTGCAGAGCCTGATCGTGGACGGGATCATTTCCGGCGTCGGCAGCGTGCTGGTGTTCCTGCCGCAGATTCTGATCCTGTTCCTGTTCATCATCGCCCTGGAAGACTTCGGCTATATGGCCCGCGCGGCCTTCCTGATGGACAAGATCATGGGCGGGGCCGGACTGCATGGCCGCGCTTTCATTCCGCTTTTGTCTAGCTTCGCCTGCGCCATTCCCGGCGTGATGGCGGCGCGGGTCATCGATTCCAAGCGTGACCGCCTGACCACCATTCTGGTCGCGCCGCTGATGACCTGCTCGGCGCGGATACCGGTCTATACGCTGATCATCGCCGCCTTCATTCCAAACGAGACGGTCTGGGGCTTCGCCAATCTGCAGGGGCTGGTGATGTTCGGCCTCTACGCCGCCGGCATCGTCAGCGCGCTTCTCGTGTCCCTCGTGATCCGCAAGGTGTTCTGGCGCGGCGCGGTCGAGCCCTTCATGATGGAACTGCCGACCTACAAGACGCCGGACCTGCGCAGCGTCGGCTTCAACCTGTGGCTCCGGGCCAAGATCTTCCTGAACCGCGCAGGCCGAATCATCCTGCCGGCCGTGATCATCCTGTGGGTGCTGGCGACCTTCCCCTATCCGCCCGAGAACGCGACCCTGCCGGCCATCGACTATTCGTTCGCAGGCATGCTGGGTCGCGCGCTTGAGCCGATCTTCGCCCCCATCGGCTTCAACTGGCAGATGGTCATCGCCCTGATCCCCGGCATGGCGGCGCGCGAGGTCGCGGTGGCGGCTCTGGGCACCACCTACGCCATCGCGGATGCGGAGAATGCGACCGGGCTTCTGGCCACGACCCTGGCCTCGCACTGGTCGCTGGCGACGGCGTTGTCCTTCCTGGCCTGGTATATCTTCGCGCCCCAGTGCGTGGCCACCCTGGGCGTGGTGCGGCGCGAGACCAACTCGCTGAAATGGACCTGGATCATGATCGGCTACATGTTCGGTCTGGCCTATCTGGCGTCGTTGGTGACCTATCATGTGGCGGTGGCGCTCGGAGGCGGCTAAGCCACAGGCGTTCGCCGCCTTCTGGACGTCTCGATGCACCCTGTGATCGCCGCCGCCGTCATGGGCGGGCTGGGCCTGATTTTCGGCAGTTTCATCGCCGCCGTCAGCGTGCGCCTGCCGCGTGACGAGGACATCGTCGTCGCCCGCTCGCGATGCCGGGGCTGCGATCAGCCTTTGCGCGCATGGGAGCTGGTTCCGCTGTTCAGCTGGCTGGCCCTGCGCGGCCGTTGCGCGCGGTGCCAGACCCGCATTTCCCAACGCTATCCTCTGATCGAGCTGGGCGGGGCCGTAGTGGGCGTCTGGGCAGGCGTCAGCGGGGCGTCCTGGCTGATGGTCGCGGTGACCGCCGTCCTGGGTTGGCAACTGCTGCTGATCGCCATCATCGACGGCGAGAACTTCTGGCTGCCCGACGTCCTAACCTGGCCTCTGGTCGCCACGGGGCTAGCGGCAGCGGCGATAATCGATTGGGACCTAGCCTTGTCACACTTGGTCGGAGCGGCTGTCGGGTTCGGTGGGCTGTGGCTAGTCGGTTGGATTTACAAGATCGTTCGCAAGCGTGAAGGCCTGGGCGGGGGCGACCCCTTCCTGTTCGCCGGGGCAGGGGCCTGGGTGGGATGGCTGGGCCTGCCCAGTGTACTGCTGTGGGCCTGCGCCGTGGGGCTCAGCCTGGTGTTCGGCATGCTGGTGGTGCGCCGGACGGTCAGCCCGACGGAAAAGCTGCCGTTCGGCGTCTTCCTGGCTGTGGGGATCTGGTTGACCTGGCTCTACGGACCGCTGGGGCTCTAACGCCCCGTCGTCAGCTTGACGATGATGATGGCGGCCGTGTCCAGAATGGCTTCGGGCGTGTCGGCGCGGCGCAGCAGGTCGAAACTGGCCGCCGTCGATTCCGCAATCGAGGCGATCTGGTACGAGGCCAGGCGCGGATTGTAGTCCTTGGGATGCAGGCCGCTGGCGTGGGCCTGGGCCACGCGGCGTTCGATGGCGAGGTGAAGACGGCGCAGACGACGCACCCGGCTCTCGACGAAGGCCACGTCGCCATTGTCCGCCAGCATGTGCTCGACCCGCAGCACCTGGCCGTGGCTTCGCCAGATCGCCATCACGTCCAGGATGAAGGCGCGCGCGATGGCGAAGGCCTTGTCGCCCGGCCAGTCCGCCTGGAAATGCGCCGCCAGACCCTGAAAATCGGTCGCTGCGACCTCGCACAACGCCAGAACAGGCTCTTCGACCGTCTTGAAATAGGTGTAGAAATTCGAAGGGGACACGCCGGCGGCCGAGGCGAGGTCGGCGACGCGGATCTCGCCGTAATGCCGCTCGTTCAACAGGCGCTGGGTCGCGTCGAGGATCGCCTGGCGGGTTCTCCCACCGCGCGCACCGATCTTGTGGCCCAGCTTGTTGGTTGTGTCGGCCATGTCCCCGATGGTCGCATAGAGATGGTGCCGGCTGCAGGAATCGAACCCGCGACATCCAGTTTACAAAACTGGCGCTCTACCAACTGAGCTAAGCCGGCCCGCGTGTGCGGTGTGCGGCCCTTATGTCCAGCCTCGCGCCGGGACGCAAGACGGCCTTGCGCCCCTTACGGACAAATCGCCCGTTAACGCCACCCAACGGACGGGGTGTAACTGGCGACGAAGCTTTCCCAGGCCTCGCGGGTCTTGAAGTCCAGACCGCCGTCCCACGCCGATCCCATGTAATAGGTGAAGGGCTGGCCCGGCGTGACGCGCAGCAGGATCAGATAGTTGTCCGCGTCCTGAGCGAAGCCCTCGACCATGGCCGGATCGACCAGGATGGCGATACCGATGCTGCCGTGCTCGGGGTTTTCCGGTTCCCAGAAGGTCAGCCGACCATTGGCGGCGTCGCGGGTGACGAAGCCGGAGCCGTTGTCATTGGCGCGCCGGGTGATGCCGATACCGACGATCAGGGGCTCGGCGCTGTCCGAGTTCAGCGTCGATGTCATGCGAGTGAAGTTCGACCCCATCGGCAGGGAGAAGTCGCGCGTCTCCCAAACCCGCCGGTTCACATCGACGGGCCAGGGGGCGTAGTCGACGCTGAAGCGCGCCTCGTCGCCGCCCGTCTCTTCAATGCGATAGGTCTTGAAGTTGCGGCTGGTCCACAGCTTGTTGTCCTGCCAGAGGCCCAGACCGCCGGCGCCGCGACCGCGCCCGACGTCGTAGTAGTCCAGACCCTCGCCCCGGTCGGTGTGATAGTTGGGGAACTTCAGCTGGCGGTCCATGAAGGGATAGCGGACCCGTTTGGCCCAGACGTCGATGCCCGATCCCGATGGCGGCTCGCGGCCTTCCAGCGCCGGGCCATAGATGCGGTGGGCGACGCGATCGTTTTCCCACAGCAGGTCGTCGAACCGATCCGGCGCGAAACGGGCGACGGCGCGTGGGCGCTGTTCTCCGGCGGTTGGCGGCGTCAGTCGCTCGATGGTCGAGGGCCGGTTCAGCCCGGCGGGGTCATAGGACAGGGCGGCGGTGGCGCGCATCTCCTCGGCGCGGCGACGCAGTTCCTCCTCGCCGACGACGGTGACGGGGGCGGGGGGCGTCGGCGTCGTGGCGGCGATGACCTCGGGCGTGTCGCGCTCAGGCTCGGCCCGGGGCAGGGACTGGACCGGGCCGTTCAGGTCCGCGATCTCCAGCCCCGCCAGCACATAGGCGCCGGTGGCGTAGAGGCCGGTCTCTTCCGGCCGGGTGTGCACCGGCATGTCGCCGGTCTTCTGCGCCGCGCCGATCAGGCCGCTGGGCAGGACATGGCGGTTCAGCGCCGCCCAGCCCTTGGTCACCGCCGGCAAGTAGGTCTCGCGATCCAGCAGGCCGTGGTTGATGCCCCAGGCCAGGCCATAGACATAGAAGCCGGACCCCGAGGTCTCCGCCTCGGGATAGACCTCGGGCGCCAACAGGCTGGCGCGCCACAGGCCGGCGTCCTGCTGCAGTTCCAGGATGCGGCTCGACAGCTTCTGGAACAGATCGACGTAATAGGCCCGGTTCGCATGGTCGGCGGGCAGGCTCTCCAGCCAGCGCGCCAAGCCCGCCATGGTCCAGGCGTTGGCGCGCGACCAGTAGATGGGTGCGCCGTTCGCCTCGGTGCGGTCCTTGAACCGTTCGTCGCGCAGGAACAGCCGCTGCTCGGGAACCCACAGATGTTCGGCCGTACGCCGCCACTCTCTGTCCGCCGCCGTCAGGTATTTCGGATCGCCGGTCAGGGCCGACATCCGCGCCAGCACCGGCGGGGCCATGAACAGGGCGTCGGCCCACCACCAGACCAGGGCCGGGGTCTCGACCGAGCGGTTCAGGTGCGGAACCTGCCAATCCAGCCGCTGGCGCAACGGCATCAGCAGGCCTTCCTGGCGACGCCGGGCGTAGAGTTCTTCATACAGGTCGCCGATGGCGATATCGTCGGCGTTCAGCATGGTCGGCCCCGACCGGGCGCCGCGCACGCTGTAATTATAGTGTTCGGCCACGGCGGTCAGGAAACGCAGGGTTTCCGGATCGTCCGACACCCGCGCCAGCCGCGCCGCCCCGACATAGAAGGTCGCGGCCACCCAGTTGGACGACATCTGCGTCAGATTGCTGCCGGTGGACAGGGCCAGGGGCTCGCGCGCCATGGCCGCGATCTGGGACGCCGTGACATATTCGGCGGCGGCCAAGGCCTCGGCGCGCGAAGGCAGGACGGTCGGATCGACATTCAGCGCGGGCCTCGGGGTCGGCTCCAGCCAGGCGGTTTCGACGCCGGGGGGCAGGGGCGCGCTACGGCCCGTCTGGGCCGCGACCGGGCCGGTCAGCAGGGTGGTCGCCATCAGAGCGGCGGTCAGGCCTGCGGCCATGCGGAACGAACGATACGCCATCTGTGTCCTCCGAAGCGCCGAGACTTGCGCTTTTCATTATTTGCCGTCGAGTACCATAAGGTGGACAAAATGGCACGCCAAGGTAACCGGTGTCTTTTTCTCCGCGACATAGTATCTGGTGGGATCAGACTCGCGAGACGATCCAACGTCTCCGTATTGAGGACCAGTGAAGGACGTCATGGCTCACCCGCTCAAGCTCAATCCCGACCGCCTTTTTCCCGCCGACGCCGATACCCGCACGGTCGCGCGTCGTCTGTATGCCGAGATCAAGGGCCTGCCGATCATCAGCCCGCACGGCCATACGGATCCCAGCTGGTTCGCGCTGAACGAACCCTTCGCCAATCCGGCCGAACTGCTGATCACGCCCGACCACTATGTCTTTCGCATGCTGCATTCGCAGGGGATGGCGATGGAGGACCTGGGGGTTCCCCGCGCCGACGGCGGCCCGGTCGAGACCGACCCGCGCAAGATCTGGCGCCGTTTCGCCGAGAACTATCACCTGTTCCGGGGCACGCCGTCGCGCCTTTGGCACGACTGGGTCTATGCCGAGGCGTTCGGCATCGACGTGCGCTTGTCGGCCGAGACGGCGGACCACTACTACGACATCATTGATGCCGCGCTGAAGACCGACGCCTTCAGGCCCCGCGCCCTGTTCGACCGCTACAATATCGAAGTTCTGACTACGACCGAGAGCCCGCTCGACACGCTGGAGCACCACAAGACAATCAACGCCTCGGGCTGGAAGGGGCGGGTGCTGACCGCCTATCGCCCCGACCCGGTGCTGGACCCGGACTATGAGGGCTTCCGCGACAATCTGAAGATCCTGGCCGAACAGACAGGCCGCGACACCCTGTCGTGGGACGGCTATCTGCAGGCCCTGCGCGACCGCCGGGCGGTCTTCATCGAGATGGGCGCCACCTCGACCGACCACGGTCACCCGACCGCCTTCACCGCAGACCTGCCGAAGAGTGAGGCGGAGGCCCTGTTCCGCCGCGTTTCGACCGCCCCGGCGACGCCTGCCGACGCCGAACTGTTCCGCGGCCAGATGCTGACCGAGATGGCCGCCATGTCGGTCGAGGACGGTCTGGTGATGCAACTGCACCCCGGATCGTTCCGCAACCACTCGGCCACCGTCTTCAACCGCTTCGGCCGCGACAAGGGTTGCGACATCCCGACCCAGACGGATTACGTCCGGGCGCTAAAACCCCTGCTGGACCGGTTCGGATCGGACACCCGGCTGTCGCTGATCCTCTTCACCCTGGATGAGACCAGCTACAGCCGCGAACTGGCGCCGTTGGCCGGTCACTATCCGGCGCTGAAGCTGGGGCCCAGCTGGTGGTTCCACGACAGCCCCGAGGGGATGCGTCGGTTCCGTGAACAGGTCACCGAGACGGCCGGCTTCTACAACACCGTCGGCTTCAACGACGACACCCGCGCCTTCCTCTCCATTCCGGCCCGTCACGACGTGGCCCGGCGCATGGACTGCGGCTTCCTGGCCAAGCTGGTGGTCGAACACCGGATGGAAGAGGATGAGGCCCACGAACTGGCCCACGCCCTGACCTATGGTCTGGTCAAGGCGGCCTACAAGCTGTGACCCGCCTTTCCGATGCGGTCCTGAAGGACCTGCCCGCCGAGGTCGCCATTCCCGTTTACGACCGCGCCCAGGTGAAGACCGGCGTGGTCCATCTGGGCATCGGCGCCTTCCACCGCGCCCACCAGGCGGTCGTGTTCGACGATGCGCTGGCGAGCGGCGACCTGCGATGGGGCGTGCTGGGCGCCTCGCTGCGGTCGCCCGGCGTGCGGGATCAGCTGAACCCGCAGGACGGCCTCTACACCCTGGTCGTGCGCGACGGGTCGGACGAGCATCTGCGCATCATCGGCGCCGGTCGCGGCGTTCTGGTCGGGCCGGAAGACCCCGCCGCCCTGGTCGCCGCCATGGCCGACGCGGATGTCCACATCGTCACCCTGACGGTGACCGAGAAGGGCTATCGCCTCGACCCGGCGACGGGCGACCTGCTGCTGGACGACGCGGATGTGGCCGCCGACCTGGCCGACATCGCCGCGCCTCGCACGGCGCCCGGTTTCATCGTCGCGGCGCTGCGGGCGAGGAAGGCGGCAGGCCTTCAGCCCTTCACCGTCATCAGTTGCGACAATCTTCCGCACAACGGCAAACGGATCCGCGCCGGGGTCATCGCCATGGCCCGCCGGATCGATCCGCCGCTGGCCGAATGGATCGAAGCCGAGGGCGCCTTCCCCCAGACCATGATCGACCGGATCGTCCCGGCGACCATCCCCGACGACATCTCTTGCCTGACGGCCCGTCTCGGCGTCGAGGACCAGGGCATGGTCAAGGCCGAACCCTTTACCCAATGGGTGATCGAGGACCGGTTCGCCGGCGAACGCCCGGACTTCGCATCGCTGGGTGTGCAACTGACCGACGCGGTGGAGCCGTGGGAGGACGCCAAGCTGCGCCTGCTGAACGGCGCTCACTCGGCCATCGCCTATCTGGGCGCCCTGTCGGGTCATGAGCATGTCCACGAGGCCGTCGCCGTCCCCGACTTCCGCGCCTATGTCGAGGCTTTGTGGGACGAGGCCGAGACCACGCTGAACCCGCCGCCAGGTCTGGACATCCCCGCCTATCGCGAGGCGCTGATGGCACGTTTCTCGAACGCGGCCCTGATGCACAGAACCCGCCAGATCGCCATGGACGGTTCGCAGAAACTGCCCCAGCGCCTGCTGGCCGGGGCCGCCGAACGTCTGGCGGCCGGGCAGGATATCGAGGCCATGGCCCTGGGCGTCGCCGCCTGGATGAAATGGCAGTCGGGCGTGACCGAGAGCGGCGAGACCTTCGTCGTCGACGATCCGCTGGCGGGCAAGACCGCCGAATTGCTGGCCGGCGCCGCTTACGACCAGGCGCGGGTTTCGGCCCTGCTGAGCCTGTCCGCCGTCTTCCCGCCCGCGCTCGCCGCCGACGACCGGTTCGCGGTCGCGGTCACGGGCGCCTATCTGTCGCTCAGCCAGAACGGCGCGGTCGAGGCCGCGCGTCTGGTCGCGGAGTAGTCCATGTCTCGCGTCCTGATTCTGAACCCCGCCGACGACGTCGCCATCGCCCTGGATGATATCGCGACCGGCGATGCGCCGGACGGCCTGGACGCGCCATCGCGCGCCGACATCGCCACCGGGCACAAGATCGCCCGTCATGCGGTGGAGGAGGGCGGTCTGGTCCGCCGCTATGGCCAGGTCATCGGCCGCGCCAGGACCGCCATCGCCGCCGGGGATCACGTCCACGTCCACAATCTGGCCATGGCCGAGGACGGGCGTGAGGCCGAGGTCGGCGCCGACCTGCGCCCGCCCGCGCCGCTATCGGGCGCCACCTTTAATGGCATCGTCCGCCCGGACGGCCGGATCGGCACCCGCAACTACATCGGCGTCCTGACCAGCGTGAACTGTTCGGCCACCGTGGCGCGCCGCATCGCCGACGCCTTCCCGGATTCCAGCCTGCCCCAGGGCGTGGACGGCGTCGTCGCCTTTACACACCAGGGCGGCTGCGGCGGTTCTTCGCTCAGCAGCGACGTGACCCTGCTGCAACGGACCCTGGCGGGCTATGCCCGACATCCGAACTTCCACTCCATCCTGATCGTGGGCCTGGGCTGCGAGGCCAACCAGATCCCCGCCTGGTTGGCCAACGAAGGCCTTCAATCCGGCCCGCATCTGCGCGCCCTGACCATCCAGGAGGCCGGCGGAACCGCCCGCGCTATCGAGGCCGGGATCGAGGTCGTTCGCGACCTTGTCGCCGAGGCCGCCAACGTCCAGCGCGAGCCGGTGTCCGCATCCCACCTGACGGTCGGCCTTCAGTGCGGCGGTTCGGACGGCTGGTCCGGCGTTACCGCCAATCCCGCTCTGGGTGCAGCGGTGGATCTGCTGGTCGCCCACGGCGGATCGGCCATGCTGTCCGAGACCCCCGAGATATGGGGCGCCGAACACCTGCTTCTGCGGCGCGCGGCGTCGCAGGACGTGGCGGACAAGCTGAACGCGCGTCTGGAGTGGTGGCGCGACTATGCCGATCGCCATCAGATGGAGTTGAACAACAATCCCTCGCCCGGCAATCTGAAGGGCGGCCTGACCACCATCCTTGAGAAGTCGCTGGGCGCGGTGGCCAAGTCCGGTTCGACGCCGTTGAACGACGTCATCGGCTATGCCGAACCGCTTCAGGCCAAGGGCCTCAGCTTCATGGACAGCCCTGGCTATGACCCGTGCTCGGCCACGGGCCAGATCGCCTCGGGCGCAAACCTGATCGTCTTCACCACGGGCCGGGGCTCTGTCTTCGGCGCAAAGCCCGCCCCATCGATCAAGGTCGCCTCCAACGCCAAACTGGCGAACTGGATGGACGAGGACATGGACATCGACGCCTCGCCCGTCCTGACCGGGACCAGCCTGGCCGAGGTCGGCGCCGTCATCTTCCAGAAGATGCTCGATGTCGCCTCGGGCGAACCGTCAAAGTCCGAGGCCCTGGGCGTCGGGGACAACGAGTTCGTGCCTTGGCAGGTGGGAGCCTATCTCTGACGACTGCGACACGCTCGCGCTTGCGTCTCACGGCTTGTCCATTATCGTGGGACGAATAAGCATAATGTGAGACGCCGCGCAGACGGCGAAGGAAAACGCCCATGCATCGTCGCTCCCTGCTGCAACTCGGCCTGACCGGGGCGCTCGCCTCCGCCGCGCCGGCTTTCGCTCAATCGGTCGGTCGCACCTTCGACGCCGCCGACTATGGCGCGGTCGGCGATGGTGTAACGATCAACACCCGCCCGATCCAGGCCGCCATCGACGCGGCGGCGGGGCAGGGCGGGGGCGTGGTGGTGCTGAAGCCCGGCCTCTATCTGTCGGGCTCTCTGTTCGTGAAATCGGGCGTGACCCTGTCGATCGGCCGAGGCGCGACCCTGCGAGGGGTTCAGAATCTAGACGCCTATCCGATGGTCCGCACCCGCGTCGCCGGCGTGGAGATGGACTGGCCCGCCGGCCTGCTGAACATCTATCAGCAGCAGAACGCCAGGATCACCGGCGAGGGCCTGGTCGATGGCGACGGCAAGGTCTTCTGGGACAGCTATTGGGCCATGCGTCGCGACTATGATCCGCGCGACCTGCGCTGGGCCGCCGACTACGACTGCCGCCGCCCGCGCCTGATCCATGTCTATGACTCGCAGCGGGTCGAGGTCTCGGGCCTGAACCTGGCGCGCTCGGGCTTCTGGACGGTCCACATCTGCTATTCGCGCGACGTGAAGGTCGCCGACCTGATCATCCGCAACAACCTGGGCGGCCGAGGCCCCTCGACAGACGGGATAGACATCGACTCGTCCGAGCGGGTGCTGGTCGAGCGGTGCGACCTGTCGGTCAACGACGACGCCATCTGCATCAAGGCCGGCCGCGACTGGGATGGGCTGCGGGTCGCCCGCCCGTGTCGCCAGGTGAAGATCCGCGACTGTATCGTTCGCGACGCCCTGGCCGGCATGACGTTCGGCTCGGAGACCTCGGGCGGTTTCGACGACATCGAGGTTTCAGGCCTGCGGATCGAATATCCGGTGCCGCTGGGCATCTTCTTCAAGTCGGGGCACACGCGCGGCGGCGTGATCTCCAATATCCGCCTGCGCGACATCCATCTGCAAGACGTGCGGACGCTGATGCAGGTCAATCTGAACTGGTATCCGAACTACAGCTATGCCCAGATCCCGGCAGGCATCGCCGACGTCCCCGACTATTGGCGCGCCCTGGCCATGCCGGTCCCGCGCGAACAGGGCATTCCCCGCATCCACGATGTCCATCTGTCGAACATCAAGGCCGTCGGCGGCAAGGTCGGCTTTGCGGCCGCTGCCTATCCCGAGGCGCCGCTGAAGGACTTCACCTTCGAACGACTGGACTGGGACGTTCAGGACGCGGGGGCCATCGCCAACGCCGAAAACTGGCGCTTCCGCGATTGCAATATCGACACCCTGGACGGCAAGGGGCCCAAGGTTACGGACTCGACGGGCGTCACCGGCCTGCGCCCTCGCGTGGCCTGACACCCGCCCGCAAACCTTCAGCACCGAACAAAAAGAAGGCCCGGAGCTTTTCGCTCCGGGCCTTAAGTCTATCGCGCTAGAAGCGTCAGGGAGGGAAGATCAGTACTTCCAGCGCAATCCCACGGCGATTTCTCGGCCGGTGTGACGGTAGTTCGAGACGCGGTCCGTCACATCGACGTAGCGGTCGTTGAACTCGTCGGACAGGTTCAGGCCTTCAAGCGAGACGGTCAGGCTGTCGGTGATCTCGTAGGACATGGAGGCGTCGAAGTTGACGGTGTCGTTGACGCCCTCTTCGGTGTTGCCGTTGCCGCCCGGGAAGGCCGTGAGATAGCCGCTGCGATAGGCCGCCGAGACCCGGGCCTGGAAGCCATCGACCTCGTAGTACAGGGTGGTGTTGAAGGCGTTCTTCGACTGGTTCGTCAGCGGTCCCTTGCGGCCGTCGCCATAGGTCACCTCGGAGGTGACGTAGGTGTAGTTGCCGATGAAGCCGAAGTTGGACCAAAAGCCGGGCAGGAAGGTGAAGGGCTGCTGGTACTGGATTTCCAGCCCGTGCAGCGACCCACCGTCGCCGTTAACCCTCCGTGTGACCTCGAAGTCCTCGTCCGGCGAGGCAGGCGTACCGATCAGTAGACTGTCGTCGAGACCCAGGCTGCGCCAGGGCACGACATCGGTGATCGTGGTGATGAAGCTGTCGATCTCCTTGTAGAAGACAGCCGCCGCAAGCAGGCCTTCGCTCTGGAAATACCACTCGGCCGCCACGTCGAAGTTGGTGGCGCGGAATGGCTCCAGCAGAGGGTTGCCATAGGACACGCGACGCGTCGGGGTGGAAAGGGTGCCGCCCGGCGTCAGGTCGCCCAGGGCCGGCCGCGACATCACCTTGGCGGCGCCGATACGGATGACGACGTCGTCGCGCGGCTCGATGGCCAGGTTGAACGAGGGCAGGGTGTCCGCATACTCGTTTTCCACCGTGACATAGTCGGTGTTCAGGAAGCCCTTGGACGTGGTTTCAGTGATCGCGCGGCGGATGCCGGCGTTGCCGCGAACCGTCATGCCCAGCAGTTGGGTGTTGAAGTCGGCCTGGATGAACAGACCCTTGTCAGTCTCCTCGACCTCGCGAATGCCGTTGTAGGTCGGCACCAGCGCGTCGTCGAAGACGCTGAGGAACTCGTTGATCTTCCAGATGTCGGGAACGATGTAGTTCAGGCTCGATCCGTTAGGGATGTCCAGCTTGCCGTCGATGCTGACGATCTTGCCCAGCGCATCGACGCCCACGACGCGGTCGGCGCCCGACAAGATCGACGAGGCCTGCTGCATGCCGAAGGTGTCGAACCCGTAGGTGCGATATTCACCGCCGGCCTTGATCGTGAAGTCCGGCGTGTAGTCGTATTCGAGATTGCCCGCGAAGACTGCATTCTCGAAGTTGGCGCCGCCCGTGCTCTTGCGGCGCTCGGTCAGGGTGAAGCGCGACCCCGAAGTGACGTCGAAGCCATAGTTGATCAGGGGCAGACGATCATCGCCACGGAAATCGTAGGTGAAGCCGTTCTGGTCATTGGCGTCGAACATATAGGCGAACGACTGAGGCGTGCGGGCCTCGGACTTGTTCGCGCCGATTTTCGCCGTGCCGCGCAGGCGATCGGTGAAGGTGTGGCGCAGGTTCAGCGAGGCCTGGTAGAAGTTGCTTTCGTCGCGGGTGAAGCCGTTTTCGGACCGAATATCGACGCGGTCGAACACGCCGTAGGAGATGACGTTCTTGTCGGCGTCGATCGCGTAATCACGCACGATGGTGTCGCGCACGCCGCCGGCGGCGCGGCTGAAGCTGATGGCCTCGATATTGGGGCTCTCGGCCTCAATGTTGAAGCGCGACCACAGCAGGTCCATAACGACCTCGGTACGGTCGCTGGGGCGCCACTGCAGCGACGTCGTCACGCCCAGGCGATCCTCGTTGAACGTGCCGAAGGTATAGCGAGGGATGCGCGGGTAGAAGGCGTTCAGCAGTTCGGTGCGCTGCCCTGTCGTGGTGCAGGGGATGCAGCCGGCGAAGTTGTTGCCGGAGCCATAGGCCATCGAAGCGTTGCCCGATTGCCAGCGCGTCGTGTTGAAGCTCTCGCTGATCGGCGCACGCTCGGAATAGGCGACCGAGACCAGCGCGCCGAAGGTGCGGCTGTCGTTTGACCAGCTCAGCAGGCTGGCGATACGCGGCACGGTCTTTTCGGACAGGTCGTTGTACGAGCCCTGGACCGACAGGGCGGAGTTGAAGCCGCTGCCGCTGAAGTCCAAAGGACGGCCGGTTTGCAGATCGACGGTGGCGCCCAGCGAGCCTTCCTCAATCTCGGCCGACTGCGTCTTGCGGACCTTGATGCTGTTGAACAGCTCGGATGCGAACATGGAGAAGTCGAAGCCGCGATCACGGTTGCCGCCATAGGCCGCCTGGGCCTCAAGACCATTGATGCGGACGCGGGTGAAGTCGGCGCCGAGGCCGCGGACCGAGATCTTGCGGCCCTGACCGTTTTCGCGATCGATGGTCACGCCGGGCAGACGCTGGATGGCCTCGGCCAGGTTTTGGTCGGGGAAGTCGGCGATATCTTCGGCGAAGATGGCGTCGACGGCGCCGGCCTCTTGGCGCTTGATGTTCAGGGCCTGTTGCAGGCTGGAGCGGAAGCCGGTGACGACGATTTCGTCCACGACGGTCGCGTCGTCCTGGGCGGCTTCCTCGGCTACGGGCTCAACGGCAGGGGCGGTCTGCGCCATAGCCGCCGACGCGCCCATCAGGGCCGCCAGGGACACGCCAACGGCGCACAGAGTCCGGGTGTTGGTCCGTCGCATTCGTTCTCTCCCCATCCCGGCGGCCATCTGGCACCGGTGTCATTTTTTGGTATGCTGTCGCGCATAGTCGGATTGGCGACGTGCCGTTTATTGCGACAGCTTCCCGCATTTTGCAACCAGCCCAAATCCGAACTGATACAATTGAGGTCGAATTCTCGACAAAACCTCGACAATTCAGCTGGGCTGCATCGACAAATTGTCGATGTTTCTAGGCGCGACGCGCGACTTCGACGGCATAGACGTGATTGGCGCCATGCATGTTGGACACGAAGACGATCCATTTGGCGTCCGGCGTGAAGGTCAGATTCGGCTCCAGCCGGTAGTCGTGGTTGGACAGGTCCACCAGGCGTTCCGAGCGCAGATATTCGACGAAGATCTGGTCGTCCTTGTCGCTGGACGGATCGGCGTCGACGATCGGTTCGGGACGCAGCAGGACGATCCACTTGCCGTCTGGCGCATGGGCGACCATGTCGCCATCGCCGCCGTCGCCGGCGAACAGGGTTCCGTCCGGCGAGACGTTGTAGTGGACGGACCAGTCGTTCTGCTCGACCCGGCGATAGACGCGGCGGCCCGTCTCCAGATCGACCGAGGCGACCCAGAAGACCTGGCCGCGCGGGGTCTGCAGGTCATAGAGGACCTGTTTGCCGTCGGGACTGAACCATTCGTGGCCGAAGATCTCGAAGTTCATCGTCCGCTGGTGGGTCTTCCTCAGGCCCGTGCCGTCGGCGCGGATGGCCCACATCCGGTCCACGCGGTGCCAGGGGCCTTCGTGGGAGAAGATGATCTGCTGGGGATCGGTGGGCGAGAACTGGGTGTGGCCGATCCACTCGTTGGTCTTGTGGATCACGCGGCGCTCGCCCTTCGCAAGGTCGATGACGAAGATCTCCATCGGATACCCGGCGGCCCAGCGCTGAAGCATCCGCACGCCCTTGGCGCGGGCGAAGTTCAGCGGCTTGCCGTCCGGCCCGTTGGCCTCGTATTCGGCCTGGTCGAAGCGACGGTTGCGCGGATCGGGCACGGTCGGCTGAAGCGGCTGGCTGTCATAGGCGACGAAGCCCAGCAGCAAGGTTTCATCGGCGTTGACCGAGTTGATCTGGCCGTTCGGAATGCGGCCGATCTCGCGCCGCTGTTTGGTGTCGGCGTCGATGACGAACAGGGTCTTGGCCCGGTCCATCAGCTGGCCGTCGCCGGGCGCGGTCACCGAATAATAGACGTTGCGACCCTTGCGGCCGGTGAACATCAGATCGGCGTCGTGCTCGGGGACCAGGACGCTGACGGTCCAGGTCGCCAGATCAACGGTCGAGATGCCCTGGGGCGTCGAGATGACCATCAGGTCGGGCGCGCCGGCCTTGGGCGGCAGGAACATGTTCTTGTAGAAATAAGGCTTTCCGCCGCCGCCATCGGGCGAGACGCGGCGGATGCGGTGGCCGGTCTTCGGATCGACCCACTCGGTCGGCACGGGGCCATCCCAGCGCGGCCGCTCGACCGGCGTCTCCTGGGTCGAGGGCGGGGCGGTGTTGGGCGCGGGCCAGACGGGGGTCTGGCCCGGCGCAGGCGAGGCTGCGGCCTGCCGGGCCTGAACGGTCGTGGTGGCCAAGGCGCCGACGGCGGGGGCCGCGAACAGGGCCTTCAGGGCGGTGCGTCTGGAGGTCGTCATTGGGGCGTTCCTCTCGGTTTTTTCTGGATTACGGCGCGGGGGTCAGGCCTTCGACCCGGACGGTCCAGCCGTCCTTGGGAAAGCCTGGGGCGTGGCCGCTCGATCCGTCCCAGCCTGCCGCCATCAGGCCGACGGCCATCAGCAGCGAGCCATTGGACGGGAAATAGGTTTCGGCGGCGCGGCGGTATCCAGGTCCATCCGGGTTGACCGCCATCGCGACCCCGCCAGCGCCGGCCGACACGGGCACCAGTTCGTCCGCGTGCTCGTCTAGGTGGACGCGCGGGGTCATGCCCGTGACGCCCCACTGGTTGTTCTTCAGGTTGGCGAACAGCCAGTTCACGGCCTTGTCCGGTTCGCCTATGCGGGCCGCCGTCATTGCCATCATCGGGAAGTCCCAGCCCCAGGTCTGACGCACGTCCCAGTTCTGCTCCACCGCCTCGAAGGTGCGGCGCATGGCGGCCGGATCGATCCGCGCGCCGGGGATGAAGCCATAGGCCATCAGGAAGGAGGGATGATCGCGGTTCTTGCACTGAGCCGCCGCCGCGTGCTTGCGGCAGGCGTCGGACATGGCAGTCTCCCAGAAGTCCGGCAGGTTCTCGATCGGCAGATAGAGACCGTCCTTCATCGGCGGCGGTGCGATCTTGGCCAGGGCCTGATCCCAGTCGGCGCGGCGAGCCTGACCCTTGCGTTCGCGCCACTGTTGGGCGGTTTCCAGCGCCCAGCGGAAATACTCGACCTCGAAGGTCGGGTTCACCGTGGTCAGGGGATCGTAGTTCTCCTGCGCCGGGATCATCGGCGTGCCCAGGTTCAGCCGGCCGTCCTGCTCGATGGGCCAGGAGGCCAACAGGTCGGCGGTGGCCTCGACCACCTCGCCGTATCGATCCAGCACGGCCGGATCCTTCTCGGCACGCCAGACCAGTTCGGCCAGAAGGATCGGATGCGGCTGCTGCCACATGATGAAGGGCGAGACCAGGCTGGGGCTGTTGCGGCCCTCGGGCCCGACCATCTTGGGCCACCAGGCGCCCTTCACATGGTGGCGGGCGGCCTCGGCGCGGGCGTTGTCCAGATTGCCGACATACCAGGGCAGGCTGCGCTCCAGCATGTCGGGATGGCCCCACATGGCCTGCCAGCCGGCGTGCCAGGGGTGCATTTCCAGGTGGAACTTGCCGTACCAGCTGTTGGAGAACAGGCCCTCTTCCTGCGGGGGCAGTTCGCCGGCGCCGTTAACGGCCGACAGGTATTGGGACAGGACCACCCGGCGCTCCAGCTCGGCCGCGCGCGGATCGGTGGAGCCCGTGAAATCCACGGCGCCGCCCTGGGTCCAGAAGCCGTTCCAGTGCGTAGTCGTCGCCTGGACGCCGGCGCTGTAGGCTGGGGTGGCTGGCGTCTGGGCTTGCTGGTCGAAACGGACCATGACGGTCAGACGCTCGCGACCAGCGGCGGCCACGCGGAAGGCGTCGGCGCCGCTCTGTTCGATCTTACCCGAGGCGGTGATGCCGGAATAATAGGTGGTGTCGTCCAGGGTGCGGCGAATGCGGACGTCGCCCGTGTCGGAGGCGACGATGCTCAGGCTTTGCGCGCCAGAGGCCTCAAACGTTGTCGGATCGGGATTGATGGCGGGGTTCACGCCCGGATAGTGGACCTGGACGCCCAGACCCTGGGCGGCGACCAGGGGCGAGGCGATCTCGACCATGACCATGTCCAGCGCCGGGTGGACCCGGGTCACGACCTCGACTGGCTGGCCGTCATAGGTGAAACGGCTGGTCAGGGCGCCGGACCACAGGTCCAGCGTCTGGCGCGTGTCGGCGACCTTGGCGAAGTCCAGCGGCCTGCCGTTGGCGAACGTCAGGCCGATGCGGCTGAGCGAGAACCGATGCGGATTGGCCCGCAGCCAGGTGTAGGCGGGCTGGGTCTCGGCGACCGCCCACGACTTCATCCAGGCATAGGGTTGCTCGCCCCGACCCGGCACGGGCACGTCGATCAGGCCGTCCTGTTCGGTATAGCCGTTGGGATTGGGAAAGCTGTGCCAGGCCCACTGGGCCATGGTCAGCAGGGGCGACAGTTCCGAATACTGTTCCGGGAAGGTCTGAAGCCCGGTGATGTCGGCGGTGAAGCCCAGGTCGCCGTTGCCCAGCATGATCGGGGCATGGCGGTCGATGGCGGTCAGGCTGACGTTGTGGCGCGTGACCAGGGCGTGCCTGTCGATCGTCGCGGCGGGCGCGACGGCGGCGGTAGGCGTCACCGTCTGGGCGCAGGCGGCCGTGGGACCGGCCAGCAGGGTGAAGGCGAGGAGGGCGGTGCGAAGACGCATCAGGCGGCTTCCTTCTTCAGTCCAAGGCCGGCGCCCTTCCAGCCGTACCAGGCGACGACGGCGAAGCAGACGGCGGGCAGCAGGAAGGCGACGTTGGCGCCGTAGAGGTCGGCGATCTTGCCCATGGGCCAGGGCAGCAGAACGCCGCCGCCGATGGCCATAACCATCAGGGACGAGGCCTTCTTGGTGCCGGCGCCCAAGCCAGTGGTGCCCAGGGCGAAGATGGTGGCGAACATGGTGGACATGAAGAAGAAGACGGCCAGCAAGGCGATGGGCGAGACCTTGTCGATGCCGGCGGCGACGACCAGGGTCAGGACGACGTTGATCACGCCATAGGTGGTCAGCAGGACGCGGGGCTTGACCTTCAGCAGCAGGGCGGTGGCGAAGAAGCGGCCGACCAGATAGCCGATGGCCGCCAGCGACAACATGAAGGCGCCTTGCTGTGACGTCAGGCCCTGCCAGTTGTGGGTCACCAGATTGATGAAATAGGCGCCGATGCCGACCTGCGCGCCGATGTAGAGGGCCTGGGTGATCACGCCGGCGATGAAGTGCGGCTGTTTGGACAGGGGCAGGGCGGGGGCCTCACCTTCGACCGCGCCGCCGTGATCCGACAGGCCGGTCTCGGGCAGGCGGGCGCGCCAGACGGCGAGGGCGAACAGGACCACGCCGACGGCGATCAGGCCATAGACGATCTGGATCGAGCGGGTCGCGCCGCCCAGAGCCTCGGTCGTGGTCGGGCTGAAGAAGACCGCGCCGCCGATCAGCGGACCGAAGAAGACGCCCAGTGCGTTGAACGACTGGGCCAGGTTCAAACGCTGCGAGGCCTTGGCCGGATCGCCCAGGACATTGACGTAGGTGTCGGCGCTGGTCTCCAGGATGCACAGGCCGGCGGCAAGCACGAACATCGAGCCGACGAAGGGCAGGAAGGCGCCCGCGCCAGCCGCCGGAATGAACAACAGGGCGCCGATGGCGGTGACCGCCAGGCCCGATACGATGCCGAACTTGTAGCCCCGCGCATTCAGCAGCATGCCCGCCGGAATCGACAGCAGCAGATAGGCCCCGAAATAGGCGATCTGCAGCCAGGCGCTGTCGGCCTGGCTGATGCTCAGAGTCTCCTGGAAATGCTTGTTCAGCACGTCCAGCAGACCATAGGCCAGACCCCAGATCAGGAAGCATGCGATGGCGAAGGCCAGCGGGCCCTTCAGCGAACCGGCGGGTTTGGCAAGGCCGCCGGGGGTGTGGGCGGCGTCGGTCTCGATGGCCATGGGGATACTCTCCTGGATTTCCTTGGGGCCTAGCCGTCTTGATGCGGCTTCGGCGGAATGGGGGTCAGATGCGGTAGATCGCCTCGGCGTTGGCGGCGAACAGGCGGTCGCGTTCGGCGGCCGAGAAGTCGGCCGTGATCGCGTCGAAGGCGGAATAGAAGGCGTCGAAGGTTCCGTGGACGCTTTCGACGGGGAAGTCGGAGGCGAACATGGCTCGCTCGGTCCCAAAGGCGTCGATGCATTCCAGAACGACGGGGCGGATACTGTCAGGTGTCCAGGCGCGGTCGGTGATGCCCAGGCCCGAGATCTTGATCGAGACCTGAGGCTGGGCGGCCAGCAGGCGCAGGCCCGTGCGCCAGCGCTCCATGCCCGCCTCGTCCCGGTCGGTCGGCAGGCCGGCATGGTTGACGATCATGGGAATGTCGGGATGGCGCGCGGCGATGATGGCGGCGGTCTCCATCTGCGACGGATAAAGCTGAAGGTCGAACGACAGGCCGTGGCGCGCCAGCTTGGCGAAGCCCTTGACCCACTGCGGATCGCGCAGCAGGTCGCGGTCGGTATAGGTCTTCAGCGGATCCTCGTGCCAGCAGACGATCTGGCGCACGCCGCGCACGTTCGGGCGTGCCGCGTGGGCCTCCAGCAGGGCATCGAGGTCGGGATCGAGCAGGTCGGCGCCCGCGACGATGGCGTGCGGGTAGCCGCGGTCATCGGCCATGGACTGGAGCCAGTCGGTCTCGGCCAACTGCTGGCCCACCGGCTGGCCGGCCTCGACGTGGACGATCTTGTCCACGCGCCATCCAGCCGTATCGGCCAGATAGTCGTCCAGGAGATAGTCGGCGTTGGCGATGGGGCTCATGTCCCCCGCCGGATTGTTCGGCAGGGGATCGTCCTGAAGCCAGCCGTAGCGCGCACGCGACAAGTCCCACAGGTGGACGTGGCCGTCGACGATACGCAGATCCGAACCCACCCGCGCGCCCTAGTAGGTGGTGCGTCCGCCCGACGTGTCGAACGTCGAGGCGGTGGTGAAGCTGCATTCTTCCGATGCCATGAAACAGACCATGGCGGCGCTCTCGTCGACTTCTCCCAGACGGCCCATCGGGATCTTGGATCGCATGTAGTCGACCTGGCTTTGCGGCATCTGGGCCAGGATCGGACTTTCGAAGGTGGCGGGGGTCAGGCTGTTGGCGATGACGCCCTTGCCCGCCAGTTCCTTGCCCAGCGACTTGGTGAAGCCGATGACGCCGGCCTTGGACGCCGAATAGGCGCTGGCGTTGGGGTTGCCTTCCTTGCCCGCGACCGAGGCCACGTTGACGATGCGGCCATAGCCGTTGGTCAGCATGAAGGGCACGATGGCGCGCGAGCAGTAGAAGACGCCGTTCAGATTGATGTCGACGACGCGCTTCCAACTGTCGATCGGAAACTCGTGCACCGGCAAGGTGGCGCCGGTGATGCCGGCCGAGGCGATCAGGATGTCGATCCTGCCCAAGGCCTTGTTTGATTCCTCGGCCGCCGCAGCGACGGCGTCGGCGTCCGAGACGTCCAGGGCCACGACGTGGGTCGCGCCGACCTCCTCGGCCGCCGCCTTCAGCGCATCGGCGTTCAGATCCCACAGTACGACCTTGCCACCCTCGGCGACGATGCGGGCGGCCGAGGCCTTGCCCAGGCCCGAGGCGCCGCCGGTGACGACGGCGGTGCGGCCCGCGAAGCGCCCTTGATAAGCGCTCATCGCGTCCACTCCACGAAGGTCTGGCCCTGTTCGCCCAACTTCTGGATGCCCAGGCGAACCGTGTCTCCGGCCTTCAGATAGAGCGGCGGCTTCTGGCCCAGGCCCACGCCCGGAGGGGTGCCCGTGGTGATCAGGTCGCCGGGCTCCAACGTCATGAACTCCGACAAATAGGAGACGATTTCGGCGACGCCGAAGATCATGGTCTTGGTGTTGCCGGTCTGCATGCGCTTGCCGTTCAGGTCCAGCCACATGTCCAGGTTCTGGACGTCGCCCACTTCGTCGCTAGTGACGATCCAGGGACCGACGGGACCGAAGGTGTCGCAACCCTTGCCCTTGTCCCAGGTGCCGCCGCGCTCGGTCTGATAGGCGCGCTCGGACACGTCGTTGATCAGCACATAGCCGGCGACGTGATCCAGCGCCTCGTCCTGGGTGACGTAGGTGGCGGGCTTGCCGATCACGATGCCCAGCTCGACTTCCCAGTCGGTCTTTTCCGAACCGCGCGGAATGATCACGTCATCGTTCGGCCCGTTCAGGCAGGTGATGGCCTTGGTGAAGACCACCGGCTCGCCCGGGATGGGCAGGTTGGATTCGGCGGCATGGTCGGCGAAGTTCAGGCCGATGGCGATGAACTTGCGGCTGCCGTTCACCGGCACGCCATATCGGGGTTCGCCCTCGACCAGGGGAAGCGTAGCCGGGTCGATGGCCTTCAGCGCCTCAAGCGCCGCACCATGCAGTTGGTCCGGCGTGATGTCGGCGACGACGCCCGATAGGTCGCGAATGCGCCCCTCGGCGTCCAGCGTGCCCGGCTTTTCCTGGCCCCTAGGGCCGTAACGCAGCAGTTTCATTCTTTAAGTGTCTTTCGTCTTAGCGCGCGTAGGGGCGATGCAGGGCGACGTCGCGGTTCAGCTCGACGCCGAAACCGGGCGCATCCGGCACCTTGAGCTTGCCGTTTACGGGAACCGGCTCTCCGATCAGCTGGGGATGGAACATGGGCACGACTTCGTCGGCGTCGGGGGCCATCATCAGGAACTCCGCGAACGGGCTGTTATGGCGCGTCACGACGAAGTGGTAGGAATAGACGGATGATCCGTGCGGGATCATCAGCACGCCCTTGGCGTCGGCCAGAGCGGAGATCTTGATCAGTTCGGTCACGCCGCCGCACCAGCCCACGTCGGGCTGAATGATGTCGCAGCATTCCATTTCCAGCAGCATGCGGAAGCCCCAGCGGGTGGCCTCGTGCTCGCCAGTCGTGACCAGCATCCCCTTGGGGGCGGCTTTCTTGAGCGCCTGATAGCCCCAGTAATCGTCGGGGCTCAGCGCCTCCTCGATCCACTTCAGACCCAGCTTGTGGGCCTCATGGGCCAGGCGGGTGGCGTAGTTCAGATCCAGCGCCATCCAGCAGTCGAACATCAGCCAGAAGTCGTCGCCGCAGGCGTTCCTCATGGCCTCCAACTCGGCGATGTTCTTGTGCAGGCCTTCCTCGCCCTCGGCGGGGCCGTGGTGCAGGGGCATCTTGCCGCCGATGAAGCCCAGTTCCTTGGCTTTGTCGGGCCGCGCGCCGGTGGCGTAGAAGGTCAGCTCGTCGCGGACAGGGCCGCCCAGCATGGCGAAGACCGGCTCCTGGCGCAGACGACCGAGCAGATCCCACAGGGCCAGATCGACGCCGGAGATGGCGTTCACCACCAGACCCTTGCGGCCATAATACTGGGTGGAGAAATACATCTGGTCCCAGATCTTCTCGACCTCGGACGGATCGCGGCCTTCCAGGAAGCGGGCCAGGTGTTTCTCGACGATATAGGCGGCGGGTTCGCCGCCGGTCGTCACCGCGAAACCGACGACGCCGTTCTCGGCCTCGATCTCGACCACCAGCGTGCCCAGCACATTGATGCCGAAGCTGCGGCGGCTCTGGCGATACTCGGGATATTTGGCCATCGGCGTGGCGATATGATCATCGATCCAGTGGCCGTCGCCTTGGTCATGATAGTCGGCGCCGCCCCCGGTTCCGTCGTTCTTCACGACGAAGGCGCGGACGTGTTTGATCTTCGGCAGGCGGCTCATTGAGAAATCACCGGCATTTGGTGATTTGCTCCCATCATGCGGGATTTCACTGGCTTTCCTCCGTGCGCCGCGTCAAACTCAACCCAGTTCCCCGGACAAGCTTGCGTGTTTTGCTACATTCTGAGAATGAGGATTACGAAATGGGACGAGTGACGTCAATCAAGACCGCACAGGTCGATGGGGAAGAAGAAGTCGGCGCCAAGGCGTCCGGCAGTCAGACCCTGCTGCGCGGCCTGGATGTGATCGACGCCCTGATGGAGGGCTCGCTGCCTCTGGCCGAGTTGTCCGAGAAGCTGGACCTGACCCGCAGCACGACCCACCGCCTGGCTTCGGCCCTGGTGGATCGTCGTCTGCTGTCGTTCCGCCCGCGTGAGGGATATTCTCTTGGCCCGAAATTGCTGGAACTGGGCCATGCGGCCAGCCAGCAGATGCACCTGCCGCGCGTCGCCCGGCCCTGGCTGGAACAGCTGTCGGCCCAGACCGACGACACGGTTCACCTGGGCGTGCTCGATGGTCGCCACGCTCTTTATCTGGACAAGGTCGCCGGTCGCCGCCGCATCAACATCGGCTCGCGCCTGGGCGAACGCCATCCCATCGCCTCGACGGGCCTGGGCAAGGCCCTGATTCTCGACAAGTCCGAGCCGGACTGGATGGACTTCTATGCGCCGGAGGGCGCGCCCTATGATTCGTCGGCCCGCGCCGTCTGGCTGGAGCGGATGCACGGCTATGCCCAGAAGGGCTACGCCTTCGACCTGGAAGAGAACGAGGACCAGATCCGCTGCGTCGCCGCCCCGATCCGTTCGGTGGACGGCCATATCGTCGCGGCGCTCAGCGTCTCCTCGGCCGCCCAATACATGTCCGACGCCCGGATGACGGAACTGACCAAGACTGTCACGGACGCCGCCAACGCCATCAGCGCCGACCTCGGTTGGCTGCCGAAACCCTGAATACAGTGAAACGCCGGAGCCCGCATGCTGCTTGAGAACAAGGTCGTCCTGATCACGGGCGCATCGCGGGGTATCGGACGGGCGACGGCGAGAGAGGCCGCACGCCAGGGCGCCAATGTCGCCATCAATACCTACAAGGACGACGCCGTCGCCGCCGAGGTTGTCGCCGAGATCGAGGCTCTGGGTCGCAAGGCCATCGTGGTCGACGCCGACGTAGCCCTGCCGGACAGCGCCACGACCTTCGTGAACGCGGCCGTCGCGGCGTTCGGGCGCGTGGACGTCTTCGTGTCCAACGCCGGCATTTGCCCCTTCCACGGCTTCCTCGACATGCCGGTCGAGACCCTGCGTCGCACGATGGAGGTCAATCTGCACGGGGCCTATTTCATGACGCAGGCGGCGGCGAACCAGATGGTGAAGCAAGGGGAGGGTGGATCGATCGTCGCTATCAGCTCGATCTCGGCCCTGGTCGGCGGCGAGATGCAGACCCACTACACCCCGACCAAGGCGGGGGTGCACAGCCTGATGCAATCCTGCGCCGTCGCCCTGGGTCGCCATGGCATCCGCTGCAACTCGGTCCTGCCCGGCACCATCGCCACTGACATCAACAAGGACGATCTCGCCGACCCGGCCAAGCGCGAATATATGGAAGGCCGCATTCCCCTGGGCCGGCTGGGCCGGCCTGAGGACATCGCCTCGGTCGTCGCCTTCCTGGCTTCGGACATGGCCGGTTACATGTCCGGCGCGGCCCTGCTGGTCGATGGCGGCGCCTTCGCCAACTTCCAGTAGGACGGGCGCGTGATCATCTCGTCGCCGGGCGATTACCGAGAGGCGGCGCGCCGCAAGCTGCCGCCCTTCCTGTTCCATTATATCGACGGCGGCGCCTACGCCGAGCAGACCCTGCGCCGCAACGTCGAGGACTGGCAGGCCATCGCGCTTCGCCAGCGCGTGCTGCAGGACATGACCAGCCTCAGCCTCGAAACCCGGTTGTTCGACGAGACCCTGCGCCTGCCGATCATCCTCGCGCCCGTCGGCCTGACCGGCATGTACGCCCGGCGCGGCGAGGTGCAGGCGGCCAAGGCGGCGGCGTCGCGCGGCGTGCCCTTCACCCTGTCCACCGTCTCGGTCTGCCCTATCGAGGAAGTGGCCCCTGCGATCGACCGGCCCATGTGGTTCCAGCTGTATGTGCTGCGCGACCGGGGCTTCATGAGAAATGCGCTGGAGCGCGCCAGGGCGGCCGGGGTCAAGACCCTGGTCTTCACCGTGGACATGCCCACCCCCGGCGCCCGCTACCGCGACGTCCATTCGGGCATGAGTGGCCCCAACGCCGAGATCCGCCGCATGGCCCAGGCCATGACCCATCCGGCCTGGGCGTGGGACGTGGGGCTGAACGGCCGGCCGCACGATCTGGGCAATGTGTCCGCCTATCTGGGCAAGCCGACGGGTCTGGCCGACTATATCGGCTGGCTGGCCAACAACTTCGATCCGTCGATCTCGTGGAAGGATCTGCAATGGATCCGCGACTTCTGGGACGGGCCGATGATCATCAAAGGCATTCTGGACGCTCAGGACGCCCGTGACGCGGTCAGCTTCGGCGCCGACGGCATCGTGGTGTCGAACCATGGCGGGCGTCAGTTGGACGGGGTGCTGTCGTCTGCCCGCGCCTTGCCGGCCATCGCCGAGGCGGTGAAAGGCGATCTGAAAATCCTGGTCGATTCCGGCATCCGCAACGGCCTGGACGTGGTGCGCGCCATCGCCTTGGGCGCTGACGCCGTCCTGCTGGGGCGGGCGTTCGTCTATGCGCTGGCGGCGGGTGGGGAGGCTGGTGTCGCCAACCTGCTCGACCTTTTCGACAAGGAGATGCGGGTGGCCATGACCTTGACCGGGGCGAAGTCGGTCGAGGGCATCACCCGCGAGATGCTGGCGCTCTGATTTCTTGTTCCTTCTCCCGTTGGGAGAAGGTGGCCGCGAAGCGGTCGGATGAGGGTCGGGTGGTGGGCCAGGTCGCAGACCCGACCCTCACCCTTTCGCCTGACGGATCGCCTGCGGCTCTCCGAGGCTCAAGCCCTCTCCCAACGGGAGAGGGATATGTGCGGCTTACGCTCCCAACGCCTCGATCAGGTCGCCCATGTTGCGGATGAAGACCGAGGTCGAGACACCCTCGACCGGGAAATCCGTCTGATAAGGCGAGGTGTCCCACAGGTCGCCGACACGGGTCATCTGATACTCGCCGCCGGTCACCGCCGTGGGCGAAGGCCCCTTGTACGGATTGGACGTCGTGGTCAGCGGCGTGGGCCAGTAGCCGCGTGTGTTCAGCCCGGCCATCACCTCGGCGGCGCGGTTCGCGTGCGGACGGGTCGGACGACGGGCGTCGCTGGACATGTCCCAGACATCCACGTCCTGAAGCGTGAAATATTTCGGCAGATTCAGCGAGCCGGGACGCGCCTTCAGCGGCGAGCCTTGCGTGGCCTCATCGACCGGCAGGGCGGACAGGCGCGCATATTCGGCGCGCAGGGCAGGGGTGTCCACGTTGCGGAACGAGCCGTAGTGGACGATCAGATTGGTGGGGTTGTCGTCGGAATAATACTGGCCGTTGGCGATGTTGGACCCGCGTCGGTGGATGTAGATCGGCGTGTTGGCGCCTTCCAGAACGAAGGTCGGGTGCGTGCGGCCCGGCGTGTTCAGCGGCGGCTTGGTCGCCACCTGATCAAGCCAGTCCATCGCCTCGGGCAGGCGCGCCAGATATTTCCGGTCACCGGTCAGGCGATAGAAGCCCAGCATCGACTTGATGTTGGTCCCCGTCGCATGGGTGACGAAGGCCTGGGGCTCGATGGTCCGGGCGCCGGCGGGCTTCAGTGTGTCGGGGAAGTGCTGCAAGCCCCAGGCCGGTTGCGGCTGCGGCTGCTGGGTCTTCACGAAGATGTCCATGCCGCGGTTGATGGCGTCCAGCACCTTGGCGTCGCCCCGGCCGTTCCGCGCCAGGCCGTGATAGGCGTAGATCAGGAACTCCAGGTTCTCGCCCGCCACATCGTCGTTGAAGGTGATGTAGGGGGTATAGTCCGCGTGCCCATGCAGGCCGCCGTTCTGGACGAATGGATAGCGCTGGGGCCAGCCGCCGCTTTCGTACTGGCTCTCCAGCACGAAGCTGATCGCCTTGTTCAGCGGCGCCAGATATTTGCGGTCCTTCTTCTCCAGATAGACCCGCAGCAAAAGTTGAGACGCCTCGGCCGTGCCCGCGTCGTCGAACGTCGCATTGCCATAGTAGTGGTGGTATTCTTCCAGCCGCCAGGCGTTGGCGGCGACCGTGCCATACCACTCCTTCAGCGACTCCTCGCCGGCGGTGTCGATGACATAGTTCCAGCCGCCCAATGGGTGCTGGCCCTTGACCAGGGCATCGGCGGCTTTCTTGGCGGCCTCATAGTAATATTCGTCGGCGGTGGCGTGATAGGCGTCCAGGAACAGGTGGCCTACGGTCGCGGTGCCGGGCGGTTGGACCCAGATCATGGTCGGGCTGGCTTCCAGCTCGCCCCAGCGGCGCGAGAAGTCGGGCAGATATTGCCAGACATAGCCGCCCTCGACGGCGGCCTCCTCGCTCATGAACCGGGCGGCGCGCTTCATGGCGTCCAAGACGGCGGCGCGCTCGGGAGAGGTCTGGGCGAAGGCGGGGCCGGATGCGGCGACGAAGGTGGCGGCGGCGCCGGCGGCCAGCAGGGCGCGGCGGTTCATGGACGTGACGGACATGGGAACTCCTGGTGTGACCTCGGACGGTTCTTGGCGACCGTTTCGAAGCGTTACTCAAGCATGACTGACACCGGTTTCCTAGTGCTTCGTCGTCAATGAAAAAGGCCGCATGGACTTCTCCACGCAGCCTCCACCAACATCACGATGTTTGCGGCCTCAGCGGCGGATATCGAACCCGCCGTCGCCCATGGCCGCGCGCACCTCGTCGGCCGTGAACAGATTGAAGTCGCCGGGCACGGAGTGCTTCAGCCCGGCGGCGGCCAGGCCGAAGTCCAGCGCCTCCTGATCCGACCATCCGCTCCACAGTCCGAACAGCACGCCGGAGGCGAAGGCGTCGCCGCCGCCGACGCGGTCCACGACGCCAGCCATTTGAATGGCCTCGGCGTTTGTCTCGATCACCCCATCGCCGTCGCGCGTCAGCATAACCGCCGACAAGGCCTGGTCGGCGACGCTTTCCTGGACGCGCAGGGTGCAGGCGATTCGTTGCAGGCGGGGGAAGGCGGCGAAGGCGGCCTTGGCGGCCTCGCGACGGCGAACGGCCGGATCGGCGCTGTCGAACCTGGTCTTCAGCACCAGGGCGAAGTCACGGTCGTCGGCGAAAGCGACCGTGGCGCCGGCCAGCATCTTTCCCAGGGTGGCGGGCGGATCGCCGTCCCACTGTTCCCACAGCTTGCCGCGGAAGTTGCCGTCATAGCTGACCTTCACGCCCTTGCGGACGGCAGCCTCGATGATGGCCACGGCGGCGGCCGAGCCGTTCGGCCCCGTCGCCGGCGTCACGCCCGAGGCGTGCAACCATTCGACCCCGTCCAGCAACTGATCCCAGTCGAAGGCCGTATCGACATGCTCGACGAAGGCCGAACCGGCGCGGTCGTAAAGCACTTCCGACGGACGACGCACGGCGCCGGGCGTCAGGAAATACAGGCCCATGCGGCCCGGCTTGAACACAACCTGCGAGGTGTCGACGCCGTGCTTGCGCACCTCGTCGCGCACGCCTCGGCCAAGCGCATTGTCGGCCAGGACCGTCGCCATCCCGGTTGGCGCGCCGAAGCGGGCCAGCGACACGGCGACGTTCGCCTCGGCCCCCGCCGGACGGATCGTCAGGGCGGGGGACTGCATCAGCAGTTCGTTGTCGTTGGGCGAGAACCGCAGCAGCATCTCGCCGAAGCAAAGAATCCTGCCGCCCGAGGCGTGGTCTGTCATGGTCGGAAGGCTAGCCTTAGATCAGCGTGCTTGCCAGCCGCCGTCGACCGGCAGGATGGCGCCTTGGACATAGTCCGAGGCCCGGCTGGCCAGGAAGACGGCTGCGCCGCCCAAGTCCGAAGGCTCGCCCCAGCGACCGGCGGGGATACGCCCCAGGATCTCGGCCGAACGCACCGGATCCTCGCGGAGGGCCTGGGTGTTGGCCGTGGCGAAATAGCCGGGGGCGATGGCGTTGGCGGTGATGCGGTGCGGCGCCCACTCGTTGGCCATCAGCTTGGTCAGGCCGGCGACCCCCGACTTGGAGGCGGTGTAGGAGGGCACGCGGATGCCGCCCTGGAAGGACAGCATGGAGGCGATGTTGATGATCTTGCCGCCCTCGCCCTGTTTGATGAACAGGCGGGCGACCGCCTGGCTCATGAAGAAGACCGTCTTGAGGTTGATGTTCATCACGAGGTCCCAGTCGGCCTCGGTGAAGTCCACCGCATCAGCGCGACGGATCAGGCCGGCGTTGTTCACCAGGATGTCGATCCGGCCCATGGCGGCCAGGGCTTCCTGAACCACGCGCTCGACCGGCTCGATCGAGGTCAGGTCGGCGCTGATGGCGTGGGCGCGACGGCCCAGGGCCTGGACCTTGGCGACCGTGTCGTCGGACTCCGACAGGGCGACCGAGACGATGTCGGCGCCGGCTTCTGCCAAAGCCAGGGCGATGCCTTGACCCAGGCCCACATTGCCGCCGGTGACCAGGGCGACCTTGCCGGTTAGGTCGAACGGATTGCTCATGTTTTTCTTCCTCTTGTCCTGATTACTTCAACTGGCAGATGTCGAGCTTGTACATGTCGGTGTAGTCGAGATTTTCACCGCCCATGCCCCAGATGAAGGTGTAGTTCGACGTGCCTGCGCCCGTGTGGATCGACCACGGCGGGCAGATCACGGCCTCGCCGTCGGCGATGACGATGTGTCGCGACTTGTCCGGTTCGCCCATGAAGTGGAAGACGCGGTCGTCCTCGCCCAGGCCGAAATAGAGATAGGCTTCCGAGCGGCGGTCGTGAATGTGCGGCGGCATGGTGTTCCATACCGAGCCAGGCTTGAGCACCGTCACACCCAGCAGCAGCTGGCAGGACTTCACCTTGGCCGGCACGACATACTGGTAGATGGTCCGTTCGTTCGATGTCTCCAGCGCGCCCATTTCCAGCGGCACGGCCTCGTCGATCGAGATCTTGGTCAGGTTGTAGCGGGCGTGGGCCGGGGTGGCGACCAGATAGAATTTCGCGGGCTCGGCGGCGTTGTTCGAGGCGAAGCTGACCTCGCTCGACCCCATCGGCACATACAGGCCGTCGCGGAAGCCCAGTTCGATGGTCTCTCCGTCGACGGTGATCGAACCGGCGCCGCCGATATTGACCACGCCGAGTTCGCGGGCTTGCAAGAACGGCGCGCCGGCCAGTGACGGCGGCTCGGAATGGGTGGGCAGGCTCAGGGCGGTCTCGGCCGGTGTCGCGCCGCCGATGATCATGCGCTCGTGGTGGGAATAGTTTAGGCTGATCTTGCCCGAAACGAACAGACCCTCGATCAGATAGCGATCCCGCAGCTTCTGGTTCGAGGCGCCGTCCATCATGTCGGGATGGGTCGCCTGATAGACTTTGTCGTACATGGGGTCGTACATGCCGTCTCCCTAGGAACTCGCACCGCGAGCCACAGTGACGGATCTTGCGTCCGTCCTTCTGTGGACTAGGTAACCGGTGTCATATTATGATGCAATGGATTAGACCATAATCGCCGACATCTGTTCGGCATCGCTTCGCCACCGTCTTGAGGATTCCCCCATGAAGATCGCTCTCATCATCGAAAACAGCCAGGCCGCCAAAAGCGAGATGGTGCATGCCGCGCTGACCGCCGTCGCGGAGCCCCTGGGCCACGAAGTCTTCCACTATGGAATGTATGCGGCCGAGGATAAGGCCTCGCTGACCTATGTGATGAACGGCGTCCTGACCGCCATCCTGCTGAACTCGGGCGCCGCCGATTTCGTCGTCACCGGCTGCGGCACGGGCACGGGATCGATGCTGGCCTGTAACAGCATGCCGGGCGTCTTCTGCGGCCTGATCATCGACCCGACCGACGCCTTCCTGTTCGGCCAGATCAATGACGGCAACGCCATCTCCATGCCTTACGCCAAGGGCTTTGGCTGGGCGGCGGAACTGAACCTGCAGGACGTCTATCGCAAGCTCTTCGAAGGCGAACGCGGCCTGGGCTATCCGCGTGAGCGGGCCGAGATCATGCGCAAGAACCGCGGCGTGCTCAGCGACCTGAAGGCCGTGACCTGCCACGACATGCTGACGGTGCTGAAGACGATGGACCAGGATCTGCTGAAGGCGGCCATCGCCGGCGAGCGCTTCCAGGAATACTTCTTCGCCAACGCCACCGACGAAGGCATCCGCGACTATCTGAAGAGTGTTCTCGCCGCCAAGTCCGTTCTCGAAACGGCTTAAGGCCTAGAGGTCGGCGCGCGATCACGCGCGCCGACCGACCTTCTTTCAGGCCGCAGGAATCGCCGACTTGCGCACCACCAGGGCCGGTCGGACTTCCGGCTGCTGCATCTTGGCCGGATCGACGCCGCGCATCGGCGCCAGCAGTTTCTCGGCCGCCATCCGCCCCATGTCGCGGATCGGCAAGCGCACCGACGTCAGATTGGGCCAGACCCGCGCCGCCATTGGCAGGTCGTCGAAGCCCACGAGCGACAGGTCGCGCGGCAGTTCCAGCCCACGATCCCGCGCCGCCTGCATCACGCCGATGGCCATGTCGTCGTTCAGGGTGAAGATGGCGGTCGGCGGCGTATCCAGCGCCAGCAGGGCGTGCCCGGCCTCGACGCCCGATTCGAACGTATAGGCGCCCTTGAAGTCATAGGCCGGGTCCAGCGGTATGCCCCGCTCGGCCAGGGCGTCCAGGAAGCCCTTGCCCCGCACGGCCGACGACCGGAACAGGTCCGGGCCGCGCACCAGGCCGATTCGCCTGTGCCCCAGGTCGGCCAGATGCGCCGCCGCCTCGGCCGCGCCGATCCAGTCGTTGGTGACTACCATGGCCTGCGGCTCGTCCAGCGCCACCGAGGCGATGCGGACATAGGGGCAGTCCAGGTCCCGCAGCAGGTCGATGACCTGTTTGTCCTCCGACACCGACGGCGGCATGATGACGCCATACAGACGCTGGCGCTCGACGAAGCCTCGAATGTCCTCGAGCAGGGTAGGGGAGTTGCGGTTGCAGGGGTGGACGACCAGCTCCAGTCCCGAACCCTTCAGCGCATCCAGCACACCCTGCTGCATGTTCACGACATAGGTCGGGCTGGGGTTGTCGTAAATCAGGCCAACGAGGAACGAGCGCCGGAACGCCAGGCCGCGCGCCTGGGGATCGGGGGTGAAGCCCAGGGTCTTGATGACGGCGTTGACCCGTTCGCGCGTGTCTTCCTTGACGAACGGCGATTGGTTGATGACCCGCGAGACGGTCTTCTTGGAGACCTGCGCCTCTCTGGCGACATCGTTGATCGTGGCCCGCTTGCCCGGTTTGCCGGATCGCGGATCGTCTTGAGCCAAGGTTCGGCTCCTTCCCTCTGTGCAACGCAAAGGCATAGCCGCGACTCGCCGTCAGCGCCATGGGGCGTTGCTAAAGCGCATTGACACCGGTTTCCTTCGTCGCTCTTATCGAAGCTTATTCACGAGGCGACCCTTTTGACTTCGACCCCTTCTCTCGCGAGCCAAGCCGATGCGCTGTCGGCAGATCCCGCCGCGATCGCACAGCAGTTCGTCGCAGCGCGCCTAGCTGCGCGCAACACACCCGATTATCCAGGCGTGATTCCTCAGAGCATGGCCGAATCCTACGCCATTCAGGACATCGCCATCGGCCTATTCCCCGATGAGGTCGTGGGTTGGAAGGTGGGCGGCGTGCCGCCGGCGCAGCAGCCGAAACTGGGCATTCACCGCCTGGCCGGCGCGATCTTCGCCCGCAACGTCTGGCCCGCGCCCGGCGACACCGTCGTGCCGTTGCCCGAGATCGAGGGCGGGTTCGCCGCCGTCGAATCGGAGTTCATCGCCCGCATCGGCGCAGACGCCGATCCCGCCAAGACGGACTGGACCATTGAAGAAGCCACGGCCGCCGTGGACAAGGTCTTCGTCGGCGTCGAATTGGCTGGCAGCCCGCTGTCGGCGATCAATGAGCTGGGTTCGGCCGTCGTCGCCTCCGATTTCGGCAACAACGGTGGGCTGATGATCGGTCCCGAGGTCGAGAATTGGCGCGAGCGCCTGGACGGCATCGAGGTCGAGACCGTCATCAACGGCGCCAGCGTCGGCACGGGCGGCTCGCCCTCGCTGGCCGGCGGCGCTATGGAATCGGTGCGCTTCCTGCTGGAGCATTGCGCGCGTTGGGGCCGTCCGCTGAAGGCGGGCACGCTGGTCTCGACCGGCGCCGTCACCGGCGTCCACCGTGTCCACGCGGGCGACGAGGCCGTGTGCATCTTCAAGGGTATCGCAGAACTTCATTGTTCGGTCGTCAGGGCCGAGGCCAAGTAAACATCATCGGACGTCAACCCCGCCGCCGTTCAGGGACGGAAAGAGCAAGGGACGCGTCGAGGAAATTTAGGAACGGGTTTTCATAACCATGTCAGACGCTTCCGTCGCGCCGCCGATTCAGATCAAGGCGCCTTCACCGGGCAAATACCGGTGGCTGATCATGTGGCTGCTGTTCGCGGCCATGGTCATCAACTACGTCGACCGGCAGATGATCGGCTTCCTCAAGCCGACCCTCTCCGTCGAGATGGGCTGGTCGGAGACCGACTATGCCGACATCGTCTTCTACTTCCAGGCCACCTACGCGCTGTTTTATGCGATCTGGGGCCGGCTTATGGACAAGATCGGCGCCCGTTGGGGCCTGGGGATTGCGTTCGCCATCTGGCAGGTGGGCCATATCCTGCATGCCGGGGCGCGCGATCTGTCCCACTTCATCATGGCACGGATGGTGCTGGGCGCCGGTGAGGCCGGGGGCTTCCCCGGCGGTATCAAGGCCGTAACCGAGTGGTTCCCCAAGAAGGAACGCGCGCTGGCGACCGGCCTGTTCAATGCGGGCACCAATATCGGGGCCATCGTCACGCCCCTGATCGTGCCGATCCTGGTGCTGTCCTTCGGCTGGCAAATGGCCTTTGTCATTACCGGCGCATTGGGTCTGATCTGGCTGCCGATTTGGCTGCTGGTCTATCGCAAGCCGCGCGAGCAAAAGCGCCTGTCCGCGACTGAACTGGCCTATATCGAACAGGATCCCGCCGACACGGACGAGAAGGTGGGCTGGCTCAAGCTGCTCACCGTCAAGGAAACCTGGGCCTATGCGGCGGGCAAGTTCCTGATCGATCCGATCTGGTGGATGTTCCTGTTCTGGCTGCCGGACTTCCTGGGCAAGCGTTACGGTCTGGACCTGAAGACCTTCGGTCCGCCTATCGTCGCCATCTATCTGTTGTCGGACGTGGGTTCCGTTGGCGGGGGCTGGCTGTCGTCGCGGATGATGCATATGGGCATCAGCCTGAACAAGGCGCGCAAGATGACCATGCTGTTGTGCGCCGTCTTGGCTGTGCCGGTCATGTTCGCCGCAGAGGCGTCGAACCTGTGGGTCGCGGTCCTGATCATCGGCCTGGCCACAGCGGCTCACCAGGGCTTCTCGGCCAACCTCTATGCCCTGCCGGGCGACGTCTTCCCGCGCAAGGCCGTGGGATCGGTGGTCGGCATCGGCGGGATGCTGGGCGGTATCGGGGGGATGGTCTTCTCGAAATACGTCGGCCAGATCCTGGAGAAGATCGGCACCTATACGCCCATCTTCATCGTGGCGGGTTCGGTCTATCTGATCGCGCTTCTGGTCATCCACCTGATCATGCCGAAGTACGAGCCGGCCAAGGTCTGACGAACGGCGCTGGGGCATAGGCCCCGACGTATCGAGGATGGCGGCCGGGCGAGCGATCGTCCGGCCGTCGTCTTTTCAGCATGTGAGCATGACGATGGATATGGAACGCAGGACGCTTCTGGGTCTGGCCGCAGGGGCCGGGATGGCCTTGAGCGTCAACGGCGCACGGGCGCAGACGATCGCCGACGGCGGACGCGCCGGCCCGCCCGATCCGACCGAGATCATCCACCTGTGGCCCGACGGGGCGCCGGGCGGGCAGGGGGTGACGGTCACGCCGATCGTGCCCGAGCGCTCGACCGATCCCGCCTTCCACGACCGTTACGCCCAATATACGACCGACCCGATCCTGACCGTTTTCCGACCGGAGCGGCCGAGCGGATCGGCCATGCTGCTGATCCCCGGCGGCGGCTACCGCTGGGCGGTGCTGGACAAGGAGGGTTACGATGTCGCGCGCGTCTTCGCGGCCAGCGGCACGACCTGTTTCGTGCTGCGCTATCGCCTGCCGGCCGACGGATGGGCCGCTGGAGCCGACGCGCCGCTTCAGGACGCCCAGCGCGCGATCCGCCTGATCCGCAGCCGCGCCGCCGACTATGGCGTCGATCCGCAGAAGATCGCGGTCCTTGGCGCCTCGGCCGGTGGACACCTGGCGGGTCTGGCCAGTGCGCGGACGGATGCGACCTATGCGGCCGAGGACGCCGCCGATGCTGTGTCTCTCCGCCCCGACCTGACCGTGTTGATGTATCCGGTGGCGACCATGGCGGACCCGCATGTCCACGCCGGATCGCGCACCCACCTGTTGGGCGAGACGCCGTCGCCGGCGCGGATCGCGGCCTATTCGCTGGAGCGGATGGACTGGCGCGGCGCGGCGCCCGTCTTCCTGTTGCACGCCCTCGACGACGCCTCGGTGCCGGTCGAAAACAGTCTGCTACTGCTGACCACGCTCAAGGCCGCCGCCGTCCCGGTCGAGGCGCATCTGTTCCAGGAAGGCGGCCACGGCTTTGGCGTCCGCCTGATCCAGGGCAAGCCCGCCCAGGTCTGGCCTGATCTGGTTCGCGCCTGGGCAGGTCGTCTGGATTTCGCGCTCTAGGTTCCCGGCTGAATGTAGGGGATGGCCGAGAAGAAGGCCCGTTCGTCGCCGCGCGGGTCGTCGGCCATGCGCGGCTGCACGTCCATCAGCATGGTCTGGCGGCGCGGCAGTTCGTAGCGGTGCCAGCGCGGCAGGCCGGCATTGTTCGGATCGCCGTCGCGGGCCAGAGCGATGAAGGCGTCGCTCATCCGGTCCGACAGACCTTGCGCGCCCGGTCCCCGCGTCCGCGAGCCGGCTGCCTCGACATTGTCGAACACCAGAGGGATGTCTGCGGTGTGGAAGGCGCCCTTGCGGCCCGAGGCCAACTCGCCTGGGAAGTCGAGCTGATAGACCCACGCGGGCGCCCCGGCCTTGGCCCGCTCCTCGGCCTCGATCACTGCCCCGCGCCAGGACCGGCCCGCCGTCGTCGCGGCGATCAGCACCTGATCGGGCGACCAGTCGGGATGCATGGCGCGATAGCCGGCGATCACCGCCTCGGGCGTGATGTCGATCCGCATCACGCCGGGCGACAGTCGTGCCGCCAGGGTCTGCCACGTCAGGCCTACGTTCCGAGGATCGTCGCCCATGAAGCCCAGCGTCTCTTCGCGCGTATTGCCGATGATCATCGGGATCGACCGGCCCAGCGGTGCGGCGTCGGGATAGAAGGGGTGGCGGGGCAGGGTGCGGAAATCCAGCACAGGCCCGAAATACAGGCCGCCGAACCCCAGGATCGGATCCTCGGCGCCTTGCGCCTCCAGCAACCGCTCGACCGGCATGGTCGCCGCTTCAGTCGCCCGATCCGGCGTCAGACCCAGCGCCTTCAGCCAGGTCGTCGCCCGCGTCGTCGCATTGATCGGGCCGGACGCCGTCACCTGCTGACCGCTCATGGTCGCCGCGCGATGGAACAGGCCTTGGGCTGCGGGCGTCGCCATCAGGGTCGCGATCTTTGCGCCTCCGCCCGACTGGCCGAACAGCATGACCCGTGACGGGTCGCCGCCAAAGGCCGCGATATTGTCCCGCATCCATTGCAGCGCCAGGATCAGGTCCAGCTGACCGACATTGCCCGAGTCCTCGAACCCCGGCGCCAACCGCGCCAGATAGGCATAGCCGAAGACGTTCAGCCGGTGGTTCAGCGTGACCACCACCACGTCGCCCCGCGCCGCCAGCCGTGCGCCGTCATACAGCGGGTCCGATCCCGATCCGCTCGAATAGGCGCCGCCGTGGATATAGACCATCACCGGCCGTCGGGCGGCGTCGCCCCCCGGCGTCCAGACGTTCAGGAACAGGCAGTCCTCGCTTTGATTCGCCTCGTCGCCTCGCTGGGGACTGGCCGCGCCATAGGCCGTCGTGCGCATCGGCTCGCGCCACGGCGTCGGGCGCTCCGGCGGCTGGAAACGTCGCGTCGGCGCGCCGTAACGCACGCCCTTGAAGACGCTGATTCCTTCGCGTCGAACCCCGACGACGGGACCTGTCGTGGTCTGGGCTTGGGGATCGCGAGAATCGGCCCTTGCGGCGAGGGGCAGGGCGGCGCCGGCAAGGCCCGCGACGATGGCGGAACGTCGCGTGATCATCGCGAGCAATCGTGGAGCGCGGCATGATCCAAGATCAGCAAGCCGGCATTCAAGATGCGGATATTAATGGACATTATTTCCTCCCGTCGCCAGCGTCTTGCGCGTTTGGTCTTGGTTCAGACGCCGTGGATCACCGTCGTCGCCGGTAGATTACAAATTGGAGATCAAGACGGCCACGTTCTTGCCACACGCCGGCAACTGTGCCTAAAACATTTATGACACCGGTAGCAGCAGCTTGGCAAACGAGCGCTGACACCGGTGTCGTCCGCCAGCAGCGGGCGGCTTGAACGAGGACATTCCGATCCTCGATACGCCACACTTGGGAGGAGACACGAGAATGACCCAACGCCATAAATTTGCGCGCCATGCGCTGGTCGCCACCGCCTCGCTGGGCGCGCTCGCTTTAGCCATGATGGCGCATGACGCCGCCGCCCAGACGGCCGAACAGACCCCCGAGGCCGCCGCGCCTCAGGACGCCGACGCCGCCGAAGTCGACGACATCGTCGTCACCGGCTTCCGCGCCAGCCTGCAGAACGCCCTGAACATCAAGCGCCGCGAAGCCGGCGTCGTCGACGCTATTTCGGCCGAAGACATCGCCGACTTCCCCGACACCAACCTGGCCGAATCCATCCAGCGCATCCCCGGCGTCTCCATCGACCGCGATGCGGGCGAGGGGCGTTCGATCACCGTGCGTGGCCTGAGCTCGGAGTTCACTCGCACCCGCATCAACGGCATCGAGGCCCAGTCCTCGACCGGCGCGACCGATTCCTCGGGCGGCGTGAACCGTGGTCGCGGCTTCGACTTCAACGTCTTCGCCTCCGAGCTGTTCAACAACATCACGGTCCGCAAGACTGCCTCGGCCGAGGTCGAGGAAGGGTCTCTGGGCGCAACCGTCGATCTGACCACCAGCCGCCCGTTCGACAAGCCCGGCTTCCAGGGCGCCGTGTCTGGCCAGTACGGCTACAACGACCTGTCCGAGGACTGGAGCCCGCGCTTCGCCGCCCTGGTCTCCAACACTTGGGCCGACGACCAACTCGGCGCCCTGTTCTCCATCGCCTACAGCGAGCGCGACAGCCTGGAAGAGGGCTTCAGCTCGGTTCGCTGGGGGCCGGCGGGTCCCAACCCCGGATTCCCGACATCCAACGACGGCGGCTTCCAGAACGTCGGCGTGCTTCCAAACGCGAACCTCGTCTATCACCCGCGCATTCCCCGTTACGGCAGCCTTGAACACAGCCAGGAACGTCTGGGCGCGACCCTCTCGCTGCAGGCGCGCCCAGGCAACGGCCCCACGCTGTTCACCATGGACATGCTGTATTCGAAGCTCGACTCGACCCGCAGCGAGAATTTTCTTCAGGCCTGGTCGCTCAGCCGCGGCGCCGATCAGGGCGGCAAGCCTCAGGTCGATATCATCGACTTCGAGATCGATCCCGCCACCAATGAGATGGTCTACGCTCAGCTGGACGACATGGACATCCGCAGTGAGCAGCGATTCGATGTCCTGAAGACCGAGTTCAAGCAAATGACCTTTGGGGTCGAGCACGAGTTCTCGGATCGCTTGAGCTTCAGCGGTCTGATCGGACGTGCGGAATCGACCTTCGGCAACCCGGTGCAGGTCAGCGCCATCATCGATCGCCAGAACGTCGATGGCTATTCCTACGATTTCCGCGAGAACCGGAACCTGCCGGCCATCAACTGGGGCTTCGACGTCGCCGACCCGGCGCAATGGACGATCGTGGGACCGACGGGTGCGCAACCACGTTCGGAACTGCGATCCAGCTCAAACTTCCAAGAAAATATCTACACGACGGGCGAAGCCAGCTTCAAGTTCGAGGTCAACGACTGGCTGACGCTGAAGGCTGGTGTCAGCCGCAAGGAATTCGAATCCAACAGTCGCAACTTCGCGCGATTGACCAATGGCGCTCCGGCCTTGCCTACAGGTGTGACCATGGCTTCCGTGACGAACCTGCTTCAAGGGTTCGGCAAGAACCTGGACCTTCCCGCCGGCTCCGCCACGTCCTGGGTTCGACCGGATCTGGCTGCGCTTGCCGGCGTCTGGAACTATAACTGCAACTGCGACACCGGCGTCGCGGGTGGTGATTTCCGCCTGATCGGACTGAACGGCAACCCCACCACCTACGGCAACTGGCGCGAAGTGACAGAGAAGGACACTGGCGGATACATCCAGGCCGACTGGAATACCGAGGTCATGGGCGTACCCTTCCGCGGGAACGTCGGTGTTCGTCAGGTGAAGACCGAGGTCGAAGCTATTGGCTACTCCAATGTCGGCGGTGTCGCGACACCGGTCATCGGTGTGAACGAGTACAAAGACACCCTGCCGTCGCTGAACCTGTCCATCGAGCCTTACGAGAACCTCATCGTCCGCTTTGCCGCGGCCAAGGTGATGTCGCGTCCGCCGGTCACCAGCCTGCCGCCTGTCTTCGCGCTCAGCGCCGCCAATGCCGCGACTAACACGGCCTCGCTGGGCAATGTCGAGCTCGATCCGTTCCGGGCCAAGACCTATGACCTGTCCATCGAGTATTATTTCGCGCCCGAGGCCCTGCTGTCCTTCGCCTATTTCTACAAGGACATCTCGACCTATGTGCAGACCACGGCGGAGCCGGTGCTCTACAGCGATCTGACGGCTTTGAATCCCATCGCCTTCCCCGCTGGAGCGCGCCCGGCGGGCGCGACCTTCCAGTTCAGCACGCCGTCCAACACGCCCGGCGGCCCCCTGAAGGGCTTTGAGGTCAGCTATCAACAAACCTTCAGCTTCTTGCCGGGCCTGTTCTCGAACTTCGGCACACAGCTGAACTATACCCATGTCGAATCGGAAATCGACTACTGCACGACGCCAGCCTGCACCGTCTTCGTCACTGCGGATCTGGTCAACCTGTCGCCGAAGGCGTGGAACGCCACGCTTTATTATGACGACGGCAAGCTCAACGCCCGTGTCTCGGCCGCTTATCGCGACTCCTATTTCCAGAACGTGCCAGGCTCGAACGGCGCTCTCGGCTTGATCCCCTATCAAGGCAAGTCGGAAACGACGACCATCGACGCCTCGGCGTCCTACAACCTGACGGAAAAACTCAGCGTCTCCATCGAAGGGCTGAACCTGACGGACGAGGAGAACCGTCAGAACCACGGCGACATCGGTGGACCGCGTGACAGCACCTATGTCTATCACCACACCGGTCGCCAGGTTTACGTCGGCGCGCGGTATCGCTTCTGATCGGAATGACGAGCCGCTGAGGCGGCTCGTCTTTTGAATCAAGAATCATTCTGGAAAAGGCGGTCGAAAGGCCGCCTCTTTTCCTTGTGCGGGGAAAGGCGACAGCGCGCGCGACGTGCTGTCGCGGCACGCTTCAAACTTCAACGATTTCGGAATCTTGGCGTTTGTCAGCGGCGGGCTGACGGATGGCGGAGAGGGTGGGATTCGAACCCACGGTACCCTTCCAGGCACGCCGCATTTCGAGTGCGGTACATTCGACCACTCTGCCACCTCTCCGCGGCGCCGATATCGCTTGGTCGAGCGAGGGGCTTCTCTAATCGGAGCCGCAGCGCTTCGCAACCCGTCTGTGAAAGAAATCCGACGCTATCTTTGAGCGGGCAGGGACAGGCCTGGCGCGGCGCCGGTTTGGGCGTCCACGCCCTTGAATCGAAACAGTTCGGCGGGACGGCCGCCGGTGGTTGAGGAGAGCTGTCCGGTGGGTTCGACCAGGCCCGTTCGCTCCACCCCCCGACGGAAATTCTGCTTGTGCAGGCTGAGGCCCGAGACGGCCTCGGCGCCCGCCTGAAGCTGGGACAGGGTGAAGACGCCGGGGGTCAGGTCGAACAGGACCGGGCGGTATTTCAGCTTGCTGCGCAGGCGGCCAAGAGCGGTCGCCAGGATGCGTCGGTGATCCGAGGTCATGATGCGGCCGGGCATCGGCTGGGGCGGGGGCTGACTGGCGTCGCGCCAGGCCTCGGCGACCAGGCGCGCCTCGTAGAGCAGTTCGTAGCGCTCCAGCACCCTTTCCTCGTTCCAGCGGTGCTCGGGCGTCAGGGCGAACAGGGCGCGGGCGCGGGCCAGGCGGTGTTCGTCGCCGGCGGCCCAGGCGAGCAGGCCGTTGGTCAGTACGGCGGAATGGTCGCCACGGCGGTCTTCCCAGGGAAAGAAATCGAAGACGGCGTCCCAGCGTGCGTCGTGGGTCTGGCCCTCTGCGGCGTCGGGCGTCAGGGCCAGATAGCCGACGGAGACCTCGCGGTGGCGGCCGGGGCCGGGCGTAGCGCGGGGGGAGGCGCGGCCCGCATCCCCGAAAGTGTAGAGCTGTTCGACGAAGCCCAGGCGGAACCCAGTTTGGGCTGTCACGAAGTCACGCAGGGCGCGTTCGAACGTGCGATCGCGAACGGGATCGAACGGGCCGAAGGGCAGGGCGCGCGCGCAGTCCTCGGCCGGGGTGGTCAGGACGACGGCCTGGCGGGCCTTCAGGGTCATGACGACCGCCGACAGACCGATGCGAACGCCGCCCTCCGCCCCCTGCGTCATGGTTCTATTCCGTGTGCCAGGCGTCGTCGGCGGGGATCAGGCCGACGGCCCCGGCGAGGACGCGGTAGCGTTCCAGATAGCGAGCTTGCGCGACCGGAGCGGGCTGGGGCTCGATGGTCAGGCTGTAGCCCTCGGGCGGGCTGCCGAAGAAGCCGAGCGATTCCTTTTCGGTGAACCCGGCCAGTTGCGTCGCCTCGAAGAAGGCGCAGGCCTTGTCGGCCTTCTTGATCAGGGTCTTGATCGTCTGCGGCGTCTTGGGCGGCAGGCCGTATCGCAGGTGGATGGCGGCCTCCAGCCGAGCCTCGAAGTCCTTGTAGCCGGAACCCAGGGCCGCCTTGAACGGCGAAATCATGTCGCCGATGACGTATTCGGAGGCGTCGTGCAGCAGGGCGGCCAGGCGCCATTTGGGGTCCAGGCCGGGTTTGATGTGGGCGGCGATCTCTTCGACGACGCACGAGTGCTGGGCGACCGAAAAGGCGTGCTCGCCAATGGTCTGGCCGTTCCAGCGGGCGACGCGGGCCAAGCCGTGGGCGATGTCTTCGATCTCGATGTCGAAGGGCGAGGGGTCTAGCAGGTCCAGACGACGGCCTGACAGCATGCGCTGCCACGCGCGGGGGGCGTTCTTCTTGGGTGTGCGCTCGGCCAAAGGGCGTGTCCTGATCGCTTGTCGGGGGGTCAGGTGACGCAAAGACGCGCCGGGATCAAGCCGCACGGCCTTATCCGCGCCGATGGGCGAGGAAAACCGGGCCTTTCGACAGGCGTCAGCGGCCGACGTTCAGCGCCACCAGATCCTTGGCGTCGTCGAAGATGCGGCCATTCTCGCGATCCTTGGACCGGACCACGGCGACCACGATAGGGCCGCCGCTGGGCCCTCTAGCCTCGAACCCCACCTGGCGCCATCCGGCGTTGCTAGGCTGATCGTCGGCCAGGATGTAGGTCATGCGCGTGGCGGCGCCCGGCGCACGGGTGCGCACGCGTGTGGAGTTGTCGTTGGTGTCGATGCTGACGCTGGAGGTTTCGGTGCGGGTATTCTGTCCGTCCTTGGACTGGATGTTGATGCCGCCGATACGGACGCTGGCGTTATCGCCCTGGGTCTCGATTTTCAGCCCGGGAAGATTGACCGAGGCATCGTCGCCACGCGCCCGGATATCGACGCCGGGCGCCTGGACCGAGGCGGTCTCGGTCGGCTCTGTCGTCGATGGCGCGGGCGGGGCGTTGCCGGCGCCGGGAGCCAGACGCGCCACAGTGTGGGGCAGGTCGGTGCTGGCGCGATCTTCGAAGTCGCGCAGCACGTCATCGACGGAGCGTCCGTCCAGCTTGACCAGATGCAGCACCACGTCGGCGCCCTTGGGTCCGCCATAAACGCAGCTCGTGCCGCCGGCCGCGATCAGACCCTTGCGCGTCAGCACGCCCAGACTGTCGGGGCATTGCAGGGCGTCGATCACCTTCAGCACACCCGCATCCTGGTCGTCGTTGGACGAGGTGGTGGTGATGCGGACCGAGTTGTCGCCGTCGCAGGCGGCCAGACTGACGCTCAGGGCTAGATAAAGCAGGATGTGACGCATGGTCGAACCTCTGTTGGCTCCATTCTGCGCGTTAGGGGCGCTCGATCCAGTGAAATCGCGGTAATCACGGGATCAGCCGCCGGGGCGCGAGCCTTCGCGGCGGTTCAGGAAGGCCAGGCGTTCGAACAGATGCACGTCCTGCTCGTTCTTCAGCAGGGCGCCATGCAGGGGCGGGATCAGCTTGTTCGGCGTCTTCTCGCGCAGGGTCTCGGCGTCGATGTCCTCGACCAGCAACAACTTCAACCAGTCCAGCAGTTCGGACGTTGATGGCTTCTTCTTCAGGCCAGGCGTGTCGCGGATCTCGTAGAAGGTCTTCAGCGCCTCGGACACCAGTCGCGGCTTGATGCCGGGGAAGTGGACATCGACGATGGCCGACAGGGTTTCGGGATCGGGGAAGCGGATGAAATGGAAGAAGCATCGGCGCAGGAAGGCGTCGGGCAGTTCCTTCTCGTTGTTGGATGTGATGATGACGATGGGGCGCACCTCCGCGCGGATCGTCTCGTCGGTTTCCTGGACATAGAATTCCATCCGGTCGAGCTCCTGCAGGAGGTCGTTGGGGAACTCGATGTCGGCCTTGTCGATCTCGTCGATCAGCAAGACGGGGCGGGCAGGGGCGGTGAAGGCTTCCCACAGCTTGCCCTTCTTCAAATAGTTTCGGACGTCGTGGACGCGCTCCTCACCCAACTGGCTGTCGCGCAACCGGCTGACGGCGTCATATTCATAGAGGCCGCTGTGAGCCTTGGTCGTGGACTTGACGTGCCAGGTGATCAGCGGCGCGTCGAAGGCCTTGGCGATCTCATAGGCCAGCACCGTCTTGCCCGTGCCGGGCTCGCCCTTGATCAACAAGGGGCGCTCCAGCGCGACGGCGGCGTTGACCGCCACCTTCAGGTCGCTGGTGGCGATGTATCGGTCTGTGCCTTCGAACCGGCTCATGAAAAAACCCACTCCGTGTCTTCACGAAGTGGGTAGCGGATCGCAATCCGTGTGAACAGCGATCAGGTGATGCGTTTGGCCGAGACGGGGTCGCTGGCGGGGAAGGTTTCCTCCAGGCCTTCGTCGACCAAGGCCTCCTGTCGGCTTTCGGTCTTGTCGATCTTGTCCAGTTGATCGGGCATTCCATCATCTGAAGCGCAACGCTTGGCGTGCGGGGCATCTGACGAGGAGTCGTTGCGGGCTTTGGTGTGATCCATGTCGATCTCTCCCTTATCGCGCGGAGCTGTCTTGATCGCCGTCCGGGCCATAGCCCAGCTCGGAGATATCGTCGTCGGAGAGGCGTTTGGCTTCCCAGTGGGCTGCGCTGGCCTGGGCGCCGCGTTCGTTTTCCATCAGGCCGGAATAGACCAGCTCGATCTCGTCCGGGCTTGACTGGGGTTCGCCGTCGGCGTCGGACTGGCTGCGGGTTTCGCCGTCCACGCCCAGCAGGGCGTCGGCTTCGCGTTCGATCCCGTCCAGTGCCAGTTGATCGTCCAGATCGACCTCAGCGTCCTCGTCGAACTCCTCTTCGTCGGCGTCGCCATCGGCCTGGGTCACATCCAGAACCTGGTCGGCCTCATCCAACAAGAACTCGCCATCGCCTTCGTCGTCCAAGTGGGTTTCGTCAAAGGTTTCCGACTGTTCCTGGTCGTCCTGATAATCGTTGTCCGGCATGGGGATCTCCTCTTCGGGAAATCAACGCAACGGCGACGATACGCGTTCCAGCGGAGGCGGCGGACAAGGGATGGTTAACTGATGGCGGGCTAAGGTTCGACTCAAATGGACCGGTCCACGCGTGACCGGCTCGCCCCCTGTCTGGAGTTCGGTGCTCAATGGCCCTGAAGCTGTCGCTGAAACCCGGCGAAAAGTTCGTCCTGAATGGCGCCGTGGTCCAGAACGGCGACCGTCGCGGCGTGCTAATCCTTCAGAACCGCGCCAGCGTGCTGCGCGAGAAGGACATCATGCAGGCCGAGGACGTCACCACGCCCGGCCGGCGGATCTATTTCCCGATCATGATGATGTATCTGGAAGAGAGCGCAGCGGCGAAATTCTATGACGAGCTGGCGCTGCGGATCACCGAGTTCATGGGCGCGACGCAGAACCCCGACATCCTGGCGGAATGTGTCTCGGCTTCGCGTCACGTGCTGGCGCGCGAATACTACAAGGCCCTGATGTCGGCGCGTAAGATTGTCGAGTATGAAGAGAGAGTGCTGAATGTCGCTTCAGGCCTACACAGCGGCGACAGCGAGAGCTGAGAGCCCGCGCGACCTGGAGTACCGTCTGTTCGGTCAGGTCACGCGCGCTCTGGTTCACGCCTCGACCGTCGATCCATCCGACATCGCCACGCGTATCGACGCGCTGGACTGGAACCGGCGTCTTTGGTCGACGCTGGCCGGTGACTGCAGCGATCCCGCAAACGCCCTGGGAGGGCCGATGCGGGCGCAGATCATTTCCTTGAGCCTGTTCATCAATCGCCATTCCTCGGCGGTGATGCGGGGCGAGGAGACGTTCCAGGACCTGATCGACATCAATCGGATGATCATGCAGGGCCTGTCGGGCGGGGTATCGCCGACGCAATAAGCCGCTCGGTTCACGAAAGCGCGAAGCCTCTTGGCGCAAGGCGTTGAGGCGTCTTATGTTTCATCTCCCTGTTCAACAGTCGAAAGGAGGTGATCCAGTGTCTCATTGTCATCAATCGCGAGCGGCAGCCGCGACCCTGGTCCTCGGAGAGGGCCTGGTCTGATCCTTTCAGACTGAGTTGCGGCCCGACCGTTCGCGGTCAGGCAATGAAGGGTCGCCGGGAAAACCCGGCGGCCCTTTTTGTTAGGCTCAGTGGAGCAGGCGGGCGAACCAGCCGGCGACGTGATGGCCCACCTCGACCACGGTCGCCCAGATCAGGAACAGGTAAAGGGCGCTGGCGGCCGTCGCCAGGACGCCCAACAGGATCGCGACACCGTCACGCTGCATCATGCCCAGAGCAAACAGGACCAGGGCGATGCCGGGCAGGGCGTCTCCGAACGGGATAGGCAGAGCCATGATCAGCGCCAACACCACGCAGACAAGGCCGGTGAAGGTGTCGGCGATATCCCCGGTCAGGAGGGGCAGTCGCGGACGGGTCAGCTTTTCGATGGCGCGAACCAGCTTCAGGACGCTGACGCCATTGGGCCTTCTGCGCACGGCGCGCCGCATGCGGTCGGAGAAGATGTAGCGACGCCCTGCGATCCGGACCTTTGCCGACAACACCCAGCGACGCAGCCAGGCCGGGGCCGCTAAGGGCGTGGCGATCAGGGCGTTGTAGGCGGCGCGTGACACCGAGGCCTTCAGCATCCACCGCGGCAACCAGACGCTTCGTCTCTGGAAGGCCAGCTCCAATGACATCAGAATGATCGGCACGGCGAAGACCGCCTTGCCGCCCGGCGGCCAGGGAAGCAGCGCCAGCAGCGACAGGATCAGGATCATGGCCCCGAACCCGCGCTCGCCGAAGGACGCGACCAGTTCGGCCATGCTTAGTTTGGGTTCGGGGGCGTGGCCGAGATCTTCGAGGACGTCGGAGAACCGCCGCAGGTCGTCGTTCGGAGGCGGTTGGGCGGGCATCAGGCGGGGCGCTCGGCTGGAGATTGCGCCCATCTAGGCGGTCGGCGTGCGGATCGCCACTTACAGAACGGAAAGGCGGTCAGATAAATCGCCTATGTCTCAGTCCTGCACATGTTCGGGCTTGCCCTTGCGCCCTGTGGCGGCAAGCTCTTCGAGCTGGGTCTCGGTCATGGACGCGGCCATGGATTTGGACGCGCCCTTCAGCTTGGACTTCGGCGTGTCGCCACGCTTGGCCGACAGGGCGACGCCGGCGGCCTTCTGCTGTGCTGCGGACTTGGCGGGCATCGGTTGTCTCCTTCTGCGGAGACAAGCCGTCAGCTTCCCAGCAGTTCCCGGCCGATCAGGAAGCGACGGATTTCGTTGGTGCCGGCGCCGATGTCGTAGAGTTTGGCGTCGCGGACCAGACGTTCGACCGGCCATTCCTTGGTATAGCCTGCGCCGCCCAGGGCCTGAACGGCTTCCAGCGTGACCTTCACGGCGTTTTCCGAGGCCAGCAGGATGGCGCCCGCCGCGTCATAGCGGGTGGTCTTGCCCTGATCGCAGGCGCGGGCGACGGCATAGACGTAGGCGCGGGCGCTGTTCAGGGCGACGTACATGTCGGCCACCTTGGCCTGCATCAGCTGGAACGAGCCGATGGGCTTGCCGAACTGCTTGCGGTCCCGAACATAGGGCAGGACCACATCCAGCGCGGCCTGCATGATGCCCAGGGGGCCGGCCGACAGGACCGCCCGCTCATAGTCCAGGCCGCTCATCAGCACGCCGGCGCCGCCGCCCAGCGGACCCATGATATTTTCCTCCGGCACTTCGCAGTCCTCGAACACCAGTTCGGCGGTGTCAGAGCCGCGCATGCCCATCTTGTCCAGCTTCTTGGAAACGCTGAACCCCTTCATGCCCTTTTCGATCAGGAAGGCGGTGCAACCCTTCGACCCTGCTTCGGGATCGGTCTTGGCGTAGACGACCAGGGTGTCGGCGTGGGGCGCGTTGGTGATCCAGAACTTCGTGCCGTTCAGGACGTAATGGTCGCCTTTCTTGTCGGCGCGGGTGCGCATCGACATGACGTCGGAACCGGACCCGGCCTCGGACATGGCCAGCGAACCGACGTGTTCGCCGCTGATCAGTTTGGGCAGATACTTCTGCTTCTGCTCGGGTGTGCCCCAGCGACGAATCTGGTTGACGCACAGGTTGGAGTGGGCGCCGTAACTCAGGCCGATCGAGGCCGAGGCGCGGGACACTTCTTCCATCGCCACGACGTGTTCGAGATAGCCCAGGCCCAAGCCGCCGTATTCTTCCTCGACGGTGATGCCATGCAGGCCCAGTTCGCCCATCTCGGGCCACAGCTCGCGGCGGAACTCGTTCTTTTCGTCGATCTCGGCGGCCAGCGGGACCAGACGGTCGGCGGCCCAGCGGGCGGTCGTGTCGCGGATGGCGTCGGCGTTTTCGCCAAGGCCGAATTCCATGGATTGGGGCGCGAAGGGAATGCTCATGCGCTAGGGCGTAGCATCGCGCACGGCTGTTCGCCAAGCGTTGTCAGACGCGGTCGGCCCGTCCCCATCGACGATACAAATTATAGCCCGACACCCCGACGCAGGCGACGGCGATCAAGGCCAGCACCCAGGCGACGGTCGCCGTGTCGCTGCTGTCCGACACCGATGCCCGGCGAAACGCCGCCATGGCGACGCCCAGCGACAGCATGCCCAGCCCGCCCATGATCAGGAAGGTGATCAGTTCGCCGCGACCCTGTCGTTTCGCCCGGCCGCGGGCGACGATTTCGCGGGTGCTTGGCGTTTGATCAGGCGTGGCGTCCGGCTCGGCGGTCACCGGGTCAGGATCGGGGGGCGCCACGGCTTCCGGTTCCGACAGGCCGGGCGCAGTCAGGACGACGCTGGATTTCTCAGGCGGCGCAAAACCCGTCGGCGCGACGGACGGCGTGGCTTTGAGCGGCGCCTGCAGATCGTTGGCGGCGACGATGGGCGCAACAGCAGACACGGTTTCCATCTGGCCGACCAGAGGCGCGATGTCTGCGACCGGGCCGACCGCCGTCGCAGCATAGGTCGAATGGATTTGGGAGGCCGCGTTCGGGGATGAATCAACGTCTTGAGAAGGGAAGGGGGCGATAGCGTCGTCAAGCGCACCCTCGACCGCCGCAAGGGTCGGCGCCTCCGTCTCGAAAGGAGAGGGCAGAGGCGCAGCCAACAGGTCCGCCAGAGTCACCGGCGCGTCCGGCGCGGCGTTGAACAACGCATGCTCGGCCGAACGGCGGCGGGTCGGCTTTTCGGCGGCGGCGTCGTCGGCCCATTGGCTGAGGGCCGCCGCCGCCTGGCGGCTTGCACCGGCGTTCAGCCGCTCGACCACGTCGGAGGTCGCAAAACGCTCGGCGCCGATGGAGAAGGCGAAACTGGCAAGCGCATCGAACTGATGCTGGTTCAGCGGCGCGGTGACATTGGCGCTGACCGCCTTCACGACCGGGATCAGGTCGTATTGCATCAGCAGTTCGGCGTCCTGCTCGGACACCGTGGCGCCCTCGCGGGCCGAATGGGTGTGGCCGTAACCGATGACCCAGCGGCCGTCGCTGCGCTGCGTGGCGCGCGGGCGGAAACCTTCGAAGCTCTTGATCAGCAGGACGCCCTCGCGGGACACCTTGCTCGGTTTGGGGCCGGGTTGGGGGAGGACGTCAGACACAGTTGACCCAATTGGAAACAGGCGCGCGGCGCTCGCACGATCATCAGCAAGGCCCGCGCCGGATCGGCGTGGATGATGTCTAGAGCAGCACCAGTGTGGCCAGACCAAGGAAGATCAGGAAGCCGAAGAAGTCGGTGGTCGCTGTCACGAACACGGCCGACGAAACGGCGGGGTCGAACTTCAGCTTTGACAGGGTCAGGGGCGTCAGGACGCCGATGGAGGCGGCGATCAGCAGGTTCAGGATCATGGCGGCGCCGATGACCAGGCCGATCTTCCAGTCTTCATCTCGGAACCAGAAACCGGCCGCTATGCCGATCAGGGGCGCCAGGATCAGACCGTTGGCGAGGCCCACCGCCATCTCGCGCCAGAAGGTGCGAGGGGCGTTCGAGCTGTTCAGTTCGCGCGTCGCCAGGGCGCGCACGGTCACGGTCAGGGCCTGGGTGCCGGCGTTGCCGCCGATGGCCGAGACGATGGGCATCAGGACGGCCAGGGCGACGATCTGCTGGATCGTACCTTCGAACAGGCCGATGACGCTGGCGCCCAGGGCCGCCGTCGCCAGATTGATCGCCAGCCACGGCACGCGGCCGCGCACGATCTCGGACACGGACGAACCGCGATCCTCGTCGGCGACACCGGCCAGACGCAGGATGTCCTCGCGGTTCTCTTCCTGAATGATGTTGACGATGTCATCGACGGTGATCTGACCCACCAGACGGCCGGCCGCGTCCACGACGGGCGCGGAGATCAGGTGGTATTTCTCGAAGATGTAGGCGACCTCTTCCTGATCCTGATCGACGGCGATCTCGTTGATCGGCTCCATCAGCTCGGTCAGGGCGGTGCTGCGCGCGGCGCGCAACAGGCCGCTGATCGGCACGCCGCCGACGGGGCGGTTGACCGGATCGACCACATAGATGTCGAAGAACAGCTCGGGCAGGTCGTCGCCCTGTTTGCGGATGTGGTCGATGGTGTCGCCCACGCTCCAGAACTGGGGCGCGGCCATCACCTCGCGCTGCATCAGGCGGCCGGCGGACTCCTCGTCATAGCCCAGGCTGCTTTCGATCGCGGCGCGGTCGACCTCGGGCATGGCGGCCAGGACGCGTTCGCGCTGGTCGTCTTCCAGATCCTCGACCACGGCGGCGGCGTCGTCGGAATCCAGTTCCTGAAGCGCCACGGCCAGCGTGCCGTGCGGAACCCGCTCCAGCACCTCTTCGCGGATGTTGTCGTCCAACTCGGGCAGGGTCTCGGCCAGAAGCTCCGGCGGCAGCCACAGCACGACGACGGCGCGGTGCTCGGCCGTCAGGAAGCCCATCAGGTCGGCGACGTCGGCGGGGTGCAGATCTTCCAGCAGCGACCGCAGTCGCACCCCATCGCCGTCGTCGGCGGCGTCCACGACTTTCTCGACGAATTGAGGGGTGAGGACATAGTCCTCGTCCAGGGCGGCGTGGTCTTCGTTATCAGGCGCTTCGGCTGGAGCGAAGGCGGAGTCCGTGGTGTTCACGTGGTCGCCTCCCTTGGTATGTCCAGCCGTAGTTAGCCGATGAATCGCCCTGTTTAGCCAGATGGTGCGGTCGAGAAGACTCGAACTTCCACGGGTTGCCCCACAGCGACCTCAACGCTGCGCGTCTACCAATTCCGCCACGACCGCTCGCATCGGAGCGGCGGCGAATAGACGAAGCCGCTGGAAAAGGAAAGCGGGAATTGAACGGTTCGTGGAGAGCCGAGGATACAAGCGTCAGGCGGACCCGGCCATGAAGTCATAGACGTCGGCCTGGCGGGTGACGGTGATGGCGATTCGGTCGTCGCGGATCTCGATCTCGCCGCGCGCCACGGGATAGTTGTTAGCCAGAATCCAGACCTCGTCGCCCTCTGCGGCGTCCAAAGGAATCACCGCGCCACGGCCCATGCGCAGCAGTTGCGACATCGGCAGCACCGATCGACCTAGAACCACGGAGATTTCGACGTCGACGGCGTTGATTTGGGTCACGTAAAGCTCTCGATCACTGAAAGGCCGTCCCTTGCGCAAACGCCTCGCCGACCACATTGAAGCGTCATGCTTGCTGAGCCGTTAAGCCCGTCCCTTCAGAAACTGCGTCTCGACGACGGGCGGCCCGTCGAATGGGCCGTGTCGCAGGGCTATGTCGATTACGCCGCCGCCGAAGCCTTCATGGAGGCGCGCGTCGCCGCCATTGCCGCCGGCGAGGCGCAGGAGATGGTCTGGCTGTTGGAGCATCCGCCGCTTTACACCGCCGGTGTCTCGGCCAGGGACGAGGATCTGCTGGATGCTGGCCGGTTCCCGGTGCATCGGACGGGACGGGGCGGGCAGTTCACCTATCACGGACCCGGCCAGAGGGTGGCCTATGTGATGCTGGACCTGAACCGGCGCGGCAAGGACGTGCGGTGTTTCGTGCGCGGGCTGGAACTGTGGCTGATCGGCGCGCTGGACCAGTTCGGCATCGAAGCCGACATCCGGCCGGGCCGCGTCGGCGTATGGGTCGCGCGCAAGGGGCCGGGCTGGTCGCGCGAGGACAAGATCGCCGCCATCGGCGTCAAGGTCCGCAAATGGGTCAGCTTCCACGGCATCAGCCTGAACGTCGAGCCCGACCTGGACCATTTCGGCGGCATCGTGCCGTGCGGCATTCAGGAGCATGGGGTCACCAGCCTGGTCGATCTGGGCGTGCTGGCGACGATCGATGAGGCGGACGAGGCCCTGAGACGCAGCTTTGGCCGGATCTTCGGCGCGGCGGTCGAGGCTGACGCGCCGTTCTGAGCGCGCCGCATCGCCGCAGGTCGTGTGACAATCGGGCGAAATCCTGTCCGCCGGGGTTGGCAAGCGCGTGACGCATGAGGTTTAACCCTCATCACGAGCTTGAAAATCAAAGGCCGCAGGAAACCTCCATGAACCGCATTATCGCCGCCGCATCGGCCGCCGTCCTGTCGCTGACCGTCGCCGCTGGCGCCGCAGTCGCACAGGATTTTCGCGCCCTGGCGCAACAGGACCTTCAGACGGCGCATGACGCCCTGGCGGCCAACCACCCTGCAGCCGTGATCCCCGGCGCGCCTAGCGAGGCCTTCCGTACGTGGATCGACGCCGGCCTGATCGACGCCAAGGGCAAGGTCGGTCGCGTCAACAGCGGCGACAGCCACGCCTATCTGATGCGCTACTACGCCAACGGTTTCCGCGATTCGAACATCTCGATCCGCCCGACATACGAGGGCCTCGGTCCCTTCTTCGCGACCAGCTGGCCAGGCGTCGCCACAGCGTGGCGCAACGGTGAATATGTCGTCTCCTATGTGAAGCCGGGCGTGCGCAACGTGCCGCCGGTCGGCGCGACCCTGGTCAAGTGCGGCGACAAGACCGCCGCCCAACTGGCCGATGAGCGGCTGGATCGCTGGGAAGGCGACCTGACGACCGAAGCAGGTCGCGTGCGCACCGCCCCCTATCTGCTGTGGAACCGCAACAACCCCTTCACCGGCGGTGTGCCGTCGCTGTGCACCTTCAAGGTCGGTCGTCGCGACCGTGACTTCCAGATGCAGCCCCAGCCGGCCGACGCTGCCAGCCTGGAAGCCGCCTATCGTGCCACCGTCTATGCGCCGGGCGCAAATCCGCTGTCGGTCGAGACGGTCGATGGCCGTCCCTGGATCAACGTCCACACCCTGGCGGACGATGCCGGATGGGACGCCTTCTTCGCCGCTGTCGAGGGCCAGTTGCCCGCCATTCGAGGCGCGCAAGGCCTCGTCATCGATCTGCGCGGCGCCAACGGCGCATCGTTGAACGCCACGGGCAAGGGCTATGGCCTGGCCAACCGCATCTGGACGCCGGAGTTCACCGTCAGCCGCCAGCCGGAAGCCGGCTCGATCACCTATCGCGCCACCCAGGCGAACCGTCAGTGGTTCGCCGACACCCTGGCCCGGATGCAGGCCGATCCGCGCTTCGTCGCTGAGTCCGGCCCGGTAATCGAACAGACCCAGGCCATCGTCGCGGCCTTCGATTCGGCGCTGGCGGCCAACCAGCCGACCTTCACCATGCCGGGCCGCGCGTCGGTGCCGGATACGGGTGCGGCCAACCCCGTCACGGGCCAGGTGGTGGTGCTGGTCGATAGCGGCTGCACCAGCGGCTGCCTGGATACGCTGGACCTGCTGACCCGCCTGCCGAACGTGCGTCTGGCCGGATCGGTCACGGCCGAAGACTCGATTTTCATCGAGCCCACCGTGCTGCGCCTGCCGTCGAACTACGCCGAGCTCAGCTATGGCCACAAGGCCTGGACGACGCGTCAGCGCGGCAACGACGCCCCCTTCACTCCGGCGCAGGGCCTGGCCTACACCGGTGTGGCGACCGACGAGACTGCCGTGCGCGCCTGGGTCGGTACGCTGTTCCAATAGGAAATTTCTGCGTCTGATGGATCGAGGGGCGGGCAGGGCTGGAACCCCGGCCCGCCCCTTCCCATTTGGAGACCATGACCGATCTCGCCCAAACACACGAAAGCCTGCGTTCGGCGTCGGGCTTCGACCTGACCCCGCCCGACGATGCCGAACGCGCTCGTCTGGAGGCCGACCTGAGCCCCGAGGAGAAACGCGTCCTGCTGTCGCACGGCACCGAGGCGCCCTTCTGCGGCACTCTGCTGGGCGAGAAGCGTGCAGGGGTGTTCTGCTGCCGTGAGTGCGGCCTGCCGCTGTTCAAAAGCGGGACCAAGTTCGAGAGCGGCACCGGCTGGCCCAGCTTCACCAAGCCGGTGGACGAGAGCCACGTCCACGAGATTCGCGACACCAGCTACGGCATGGTCCGCATCGAGACGCAGTGCGCACGCTGCGGCAGCCACCAGGGCCACGTCTTCCCCGACGGCCCGCCGCCGACCGGACATCGTTACTGCATCAACTCGGTCGCCCTCAGTTTCGTGGCGGAGGGCGAGGCCCTACCCGACCCGTTGCACCGTGGCGACGGCGTCGCCTGACCTTGGCCTCAATCGCTGTGCTAGGATGATATCGAACGGAGGTGGACGATGCTGATCGCAAGTCTTTTGGCGAGTGCGGCCATGGTCGCGGCGGGGGGTGATCCCGACGGCGTCATCACGACAGCGCCGCTCAACGCGCCGACCCTGGCCCAGGCCATGACGGCGGCGCCACAGACGTCGGTGACCGCCCCCACCGCCCAGGATGCCGCTCCCCACGGCCTGACCACAGAACAGCAAATCCAGAACTGGATCAGCGCGCGCACGCCGGGCGCCAGTTTCGACGAAGGCGCTGTGGCCGGTCCTCCGGCCGAGCGTAAGACATACAGCATGGTCGAGGTGGGAATCGGCACCGGCGGCTATCGCAGCTATGGCGCGGCCGTCTCCCTGCCTGTCGGCGAGAATGGCCGCCTGAACCTCGCCTATCGTGAGGGCCGCAATGAGCCTTGGGGTTATGGCTACAGCGGCCACGGTCTGCGTGGACCGGGCTCCTATTCGCCGTACGGCGGCTGGCGCGGTCACAGCTATGGCGCGGACACCACCACCCAGTCGCTGTCCATGGGCTTCACCTGGAACAAGAACGGCGACGCAAATCAGCGCAATCCGTATCGTCGTGGGTCATACGGCTACGACTGAGCGGCCGCTAAGTCTGTTCCGCAAACTCAAAAAGGCCCGGCGAAAGCCGGGCCTTTTCAGGTCTCAGATGGTGCCGCCGGGGGGAATCGAACCCACGACCTCAGCCTTACCAAGGATGCGCTCTACCACTGAGCTACGGCGGCCCCGACTGAGGAAGCGGCCGTATAGCCAAACCCTTCCGGGGAGGGAAGCGCCTTTTTGATCCTCCGAAAGAAAGTTTGGACATGGCCCGCGATCACGGCATCATCGCGCCATGACTCGCACGCCGCATGACGCCGATACGCCTTCCGCCGCTGCATCGGTGACGCCGCCCGTCGAATCGGGGCCGGAGTTCGAGATCGCCCAGTCTGAAAGGGAACGCGCCAAGGCGGAAAAGGCGATCCGTCTGGCCTCGGCCCTTCGCGCCAACCTGCGCCGCCGCAAGGCCCCGGCGCGGACGCCGGCGACGCCACGCGACAGCAACTGATCCTCGCAACGGAAAGTCATCGGACCGCGACGGTCCAGCCCTTTGGCAAGCGCCCGCCGGCTTGCTAGAGAACCATCCCCCGAGGCGTTTCCTTCGGGCGCGCTTCAAGGACGACATGGACAGCATCGCCATTCAGGGCGGCGCCCAGCTTTTCGGGGACATTCCCGTCAGTGGCGCCAAGAACTCCGCCATCAAGCTGATGGCCGCCTCGATCCTGACGGATCAGCCCTTGCTGCTGACCAATATGCCGCGCCTGGCGGACACCCGGTTCCTGGGCCAACTGCTGCGCCAGTTCGGCATAGAAGTGACCGAGCGCGACGGCGCGGACGGGCAGGAGAGCCTGTTCCACGCCAAGGACCTGACCTCGACCTTCGCCCCCTATGATCTGGTTCGCCAGATGCGAGCGTCGTTCAACGTGCTGGGGCCGCTGCTGGCGCGCACCGGCGAGGCCAAGGTCTCGCTGCCCGGCGGCTGCACCATCGGGGCGCGTCCGGTGGATCTGCACCTCCAGGCCTTGACGGCGCTGGGAGCCGAGATCGAGCTGGACGAGGGCTATGTCACCGCCCGTGCGCCCAAGGGTCTGCGAGGGGCCGAGATCGAGTTTCCGTTCGTTTCGGTCGGAGCGACCGAACACGCGCTTCTGGCCGCCGTGCTGGCGCAAGGGACGACCGTGCTGCGCCGCGCCGCGCGCGAGCCCGAGATCGGCGATCTGGCCCACTGTCTGACGGCCATGGGCGCCAAGATCGAGGGCATCGATACCGACGTCCTGACCATCACCGGCGTCTCGTCGCTGAACGGGACGACCTGGTCGGTGATTCCCGACCGGATCGAGATGGGCTCCTATGCCGTCGCCGCCGCCATGGCTGGCGGCGAGGTGCGCCTGACCAAGGCGCGGGCCGAACTGATCGGCTCGCTGACCGACAAGATGATCGAGGCCGGGGTCAAGGTGTCGCCTACCGCCGACGGCGTGCTGATCAAGCGCGATCCGAAGCAGCGGCTCAAGGCCGTGGACGTGGAGACGGCCATCTATCCGGGCTTCGCCACCGACCTACAGGCCCAGTTCATGGCCCTGATGACCACGGCCGAGGGCGTCAGCACGGTGCGCGAGACCATTTTCGAGAACCGTTTCATGCACGTGCCGGAACTGGCGCGGCTGGGGGCGGACATATCGGTCCATGCCGGCGAAGCGCACGTCAATGGCGTCGAGGCGCTGCATGGCGCCCAGGTGATGGCGACGGATCTTCGGGCCTCGATGTGCCTGGTCATCGCAGGCCTGGTCGCCGAAGGTGAGACGACGGTTGGACGCGTCTATCATCTGGATCGCGGTTTCGAGCGTTTGGAAGAAAAGCTCGGCGCGTGCGGCGCGGACATTCGACGGATCAAGGGAACAGGTGATGAGCACTGAGATCGACGGCGTCATCTCTGAAGCCAAGGCGCCGGTCGAGCCGCTGCGCCTGTTGGCCGAGGACGCCGACGATCTTCAGATCATCTCCGCCGCGCTGCAGGACGCCATCCTGCGGCCGGTCGATATCGTGTGGGAGAAGAGTGCGCGGACGCTGACCATCGCCTTCAGCCGCTTCTGCTGGGAATGCGGCGGTACGCGGGTGATGTGCGCCATGCAGTTCGGCGACGTGCTGGCGGTCAAGAGCCGTCGCCTGTCGCGCAGCCCGGACGCCTCGCTGGAATTGCTGGCGCTCGATTTCATCCCGACGGAGACGCCCGGCGGCAAGGTCATCTTGATGTTCGCTGGCGGCGGCGATCTGCGTATCGACGTCGAATGCCTGGACGCCGTGGTCACCGACATTTCAGAGCGGTGGCCAGCGCGTGTGGCGCCGACCCACCTCGACGGCCCGGACCTGGATGCCCCCAAACGCGATGAAGGGAATGCGGCATGAGCGGTCCCCACAAGCTGGCCTCTGTCGAACTGGACGCGGTGACCTTGCCCGCCGCGACGGCCGAGATCGAGCACGAGCGTCGGGTCGCAATCTTCGATCTGGTCGAGAAGAACAGCTTCGAGCCGGTCGGGGCCGAGGGCGGGCCCTATAAGCTCAAGCTGTCGCTGCAGGACAACCGGCTGGTGTTCGACATCGACGGCGACAACTTCAGCCGCACCTACGCCATCAGCCTGACGCCGCTGAAGGGCGTGATCAAAGACTATCTGCTGATCTGCGACAGCTATTATGAGGCCCTGCGCGGCTCGTCCCCCAGTCAGATCGAATCGGTCGACATGGGCCGGCGTGGCCTGCACAACGAGGGGGCCGATCAGCTCAAGACACGGTTGGATGGCAAGATCGTCGTCGATCACGAGACGGCGCGACGGCTGTTTACGCTGCTGTGCGCCCTCTACCGTCGCGGCTGACCTCGACTATCTCTGCGTTTTCGGGCATTAGGCCCCTCCATTCCGCCCCTCGCGCCCGCCCGGCGTGGGGTCGAACGCATTTTAATCGGGCGTGAGAGGCCGCATGGCTAAGGAAGAACTACTTGAGTTTCCCGGCACCGTCAGCGAACTGCTGCCGAACGCCACCTTCCGCGTGACGCTTGAGAACGACCACGAGATCATCGCCCACACGGCGGGCAAGATGCGCAAGAACCGCATCCGCGTGCTGGCCGGCGACAAGGTGCTGGTCGAAATGACACCCTACGACCTGACCAAGGGTCGCATCACCTATCGCTTCAAGTAAGTGACGACGGCGCGTCCTGAATTGGTGCTGGCCTCGGCCAGCCCGCGCCGCATCGAACTGCTGGCGCAGGTCGGGATCACGCCCGACCATATCGATCCCGCCGATATCGACGAGACGCCGTTGAAAGGCGAAACGCCGCCGCGTCTCGCCGAACGTCTGGCGACCTCCAAGGCTCAGGTGGTCGCCGCACGGCGTCCCGAGGCCGTGGTCATCGCCGCCGATACCGTCGTGTCGGTCGGTCGTCGCTTCCTGGAGAAGGCGGCGGACGAGGCCGAGGCGATCCGTTTCCTGAAACTGCTGTCCGGCCGCAATCACCGCGTCTTTACCGGCGTGGCCGTGGTGTGCGACGGCAAGCTGTCGTCGCGGGTCAACGAGACGCGCGTGACCTTCAAACCGCTGTCGGACCACGAGATCGCGACTTATGTTGCGACCGGCGACTGGCGCGGCAAGGCCGGCGGCTATGGCATTCAGGGGCCGGCCGGGGCCTTCGTCCAGCGGATCGTCGGCAGCCATCCGTCGGTGATGGGCCTGCCGGTCTATGAGGCCGTCCAGCTGTTGAACGGCGTCGGCTGGCGCGCATGAACGGCGTGGTCGAGGTCTTCCTCGACGAGACGCCGGGCGAGACGCGCGGCGCGGTCATGCGCGACGGGCGCTACACCCATCTTCTGATCCAGCGCGACGGCGACCCGGCCCAGACGCGGCTCGGCGCCCGGTCGATCGGGCGGGTGACCGAAGTGAATCAGGGCCTGCGCGGCGCCTTCGTCGACATCGGCGCGGACGCCGCAGCCTTTCTGCCCTTTCCCCGCAACGACAAATTGAGCCAGGGCGAACGATTGGAAGTCGTCGTCACCGCCGAGCCTCGGGCCGGGAAGGGGGCCGTTATTCGCCGTCTGGGGCCGGGGGAGGGCGCGCCGCGCCTGCTTGAGGCCGCGTCCAGCGTCGCCGAACAGTTACGCGAACTCGCGCCAGGCGAGGAATCAATCGTCGGTATCGCAGCCATCGACGCGGTGATCGAGGCGGAGGAGGAGGCCCTGGCCCGGTCGAGCGCTTTCGCTTCGCACGGAATCGACCTGGCCATCGAACGCACCCGCGCCCTGGTGGCCGTCGATATCGATTTCGCCTCCATGCCGGGACGCGATCCGAAACAGGCGAGGGCGGTCGCGAATCGCGAGGGTCTGATACAGGCGGCGCGCCTGATTGGTCTGCGAAGCTGGGCCGGTCTGGTCGTCATCGACCTGGTCGGCGACGGTCAGGACGCCGAGGCGCAGTTCAAGGGCGCCAGGGCCGCCTTCGCCCACGAACCTCAGGCCGTCTTCGGACCGGTCAGTCGATTCGGTCTTCTGCAGTTGTCGCTGCCGTGGCGGCGCACGCCCATCGAGGAACTGTTACGCGGTGTCGATGGACGCCCCTCGGCCCAGACGCGCGCTCTGTCGTTGGTGCGGGCGCTGCGGCGACAACTTTTGTCCGACACTGGATCCGCGCGCATCACCGCACGCTGCGCGCCGGAGGAAGCCGCCATCGCGGGCCCGCTAGCAGTGAGACTGGGGCCGCGAGCCCATGTGCAGGCCGATGTCGCAATCCCCGTCGGCCACGGCCGTATAGAAGAGAGTTGAGCCATGGCGACCTGTCCCATCTGCCGCAAGGCCGACGCCGATCCCAAGTACAAGCCCTTCTGCTCGCGCCGCTGTTCCGAGGTCGATCTGCAGCGCTGGTTCACAGGCGGCTATGCCATTCCGGCCGCCCTGGACGAGGGCGCCGAAGATGATGGCGAAAAGGACTGATTGGGCGCTGGACAGGCGGAAAAGCCTCCCCTATAGACCCGCCTCTCGCGACGCCGCGTCGGCGCCTGGATAGCTCAGCTGGTAGAGCAGCGGATTGAAAATCCGCGTGTCGGTGGTTCGAACCCGCCTCCAGGCACCATCTTCTCCTCCTCATATTGATTGTTATGCGTTTGAGGCATCATCCGATGCTTCTGCGGCTGGATGTCGCCTAATCTTATGTGAGGGGTGAGGCTTGATTGGTCGTTGTTTTGGACGATCTGGTAAGATTTCGCCACATCGAAGCGATCTGCGACAAGCTTGCTCCAAATGATGCGCAATCATCATGAAAACGTCGCGCCCGCAGGTTTTAATGACAAGGTTAGGTGGAACTTTTCTCCACCTCGCGCGGCGGGTTAAAAGCCGCTCTTGTCCCTTGACGCTCCGGTAAGGGTTCGTCAAAGGGTTGAGACGCCTTCCCAAGGAGGCGTTAATACGGATTACAGGAGACGCGTTCTCCGACGGTTCGATCATCAGAGGCTGGGCGGGCGACCGGACAGTCTCTACCGAAGATTTCAGCGGGTTCTGATCCTCGAAAGGACGGGACGCGTTGAAGGAAACATTTCAGGTTGGGGGGCGGTCGCTGACTATGGCCGCACCTTTGGTTCCACGAGTCAGACCAAGCAGGAACTGGCGAATTATGCTGAACAGCAAAAAGACGAACATCCTTCTCGCCATGGCCGGCGCCGCCGCGCTGATGGCGAGCTCGCCGGTTCTGGCCCAGGCCCCGGCCGAGCCCACCCCGGCTGCCTCGACTGCGGCCCCCGCCGCAGCCCCGGCGACCCCGGAAGCCGACCCCGCAACGGTCAACGACGCCGTCGGCGGCGGTCACGGCGACATCACGCCGATCTCCATGTTCATGGAAGCCACGGTCGTCGTTAAGGTCGTCATGGCCGGCCTGCTGCTGGCCTCGATCCTGTCGTGGACCCTGCTGCTCATCAAACTGTTCGAGTTCGGCGCTCTGAACCGTAAGACCGACAACTTCCTCGAAAACTTCCGCGGCGCCCGCACCATCGCTGACATGCGCGCCGTCTCGACCCAGGAAGAGTTCGACGGCAACCCGCTGGCCGATATGGCCGCCGCCGCCACCGAGGAAGTCGAGCTGTCGCGTCAGGCCGGTCTGTCCGTCACGGGCGATCACCTGGACTCGGCTCTGGGCCGCGCCGCCGCCGCCGTCACCGCCGTTCAATCCGGTCTGGCCCTGCGCCTGTCGGGCGGACAGCAGTTCCTGGCTTCGGTCGGCTCCATCGGTCCGTTCGTCGGTCTGTTCGGCACCGTTTACGGCATCATGAACTCCTTCATCGGCATCGCGCAGTCCAACACGACCAACCTGGCCGTCGTTGCTCCGGGTATCGCTGAAGCCCTGCTGGCTACCGGTATCGGTCTGTTCGCCGCTATCCCGGCCGTTGTGTTCTACAACTACTTCAACACGCGGATCGCCGCCTATGGCACCCGCGCCGACGGCTTCGCTGCTGAGCTGCTGAACGGCATCTCGCGTCAGCTCGACAAGGGAGCGTAAGACGGATGGCCGCCAAGATTAAATCGGGCGGCGGCGGCAACCAGGTCGAGGCCAACAGCGATATCAACGTTACGCCTTTCGTTGATATCATGCTGGTCTTGCTCATCATCTTCATGGTCGCGGCTCCGCTTGCGTCCGTGTCGGTGCCCGTCGAGTTGCCAATCGCCGTCGCCAAGGCGGCCCCGAACCCGCCCAAGCCGGTCTATATTTCGATCCAGAACGACGGCGACGTCTATGTGGGCGACTTCAAGACCGACGTCGGATCCCTGGGTGAAGATCTGAAAGAACAGATCGGCGCCCGGAACCCGGCTGATGAGCGGATCTTCATTCGGGGCGACCAGAACACCCGTTACGGCGACTTCATGCAGGTCATGAACGCGCTTCAGGATAACGGCTTCTATAGCGTTGCACTGGTCGGCGAAGACCAGGCGACGAGTTAGGGTGCGGAGATAGTATGACAGACGTCGAATATCATCGCAGTCGTTACGACGTACCCAAGAAGAAGGGCTTCATGGGGGTTTCCTACCCCGTGCTGATCGTCTGCCTTCTGGTCGTCACCATCCTGTTCGCTTTGCTGATCTTCTTCTTGCAACAGTCGAAGTTCAAGCTGAAGGAGTTCAACTACGTCGACGAGTCCGTCGAGGTCGAGTTGGTCGAGCCGGTTCCGCCGCCTCCGCCGCCTCCGCCGCCGCCGCCTCCGCCGACGGATACGCCTCCGCCGCCGAAGCTTCAGGTGCGAGTGCCGGCTCCGGTCCCCAACGTCATGCCGCCTCCGCCGGTGAACATCACGCCGACGAAGAAGGAAGACCGCGTCGAATACACGGGTCCGCCCGTCAATATTCCTGGACCGCCGCCTCCACCCGCGCCGCCGGCTCCGGCTCGGCCGGCGACCATCACGAACGTGTCGTGGTCGCGTCAACCGCGTCCCGAATTCCCCGCCCGCGCTCAAGAGCGTGGGATCGAGGAAGGAACGGTCGTTCTGCTTTGCTCGGTTCAGGCCAATGGTTCGGCCACAAACTGCAGCATCGTATCCGAAACTCCGTCTGGAGCCGGATTCGGTCGCGAAGCGGTTGCGTCCATGCGGTCTGCGCGCTTTGCGCCAGGCACGGTGGACGGGGTCGCTCAAGGTGGACAAGCGCGCTTCACGGTTCGCTTCCGCCTCCAGTAGGTCTTATCTTCTATCCGACAGAACGCCCCGGCATCCGCCGGGGCGTTTTTGTTTGTCCGTGCCGAACTCTATGCTTGATTGGAGGGTAAGGCCTCGGTAGAGAACGCGCCTCGCGATGCGCGGGCCGCCTTAGCTCAGTTGGTTAGAGCGCCGGTTTGTGGAACCGGAGGTCCTCAGTTCAAGCCTGAGAGGCGGTACCATCGCAAAGCGCGGCCGGGCTTGAAGCCGGCCGCCGCAGCGACCATCTCCTGATCGTCGGCCATCGGCCGATCTCCCACATCGACAGGAGAAGGCCTCATGAAGACGCGCAAGCTGGGTCCGAACGGTCCCGAGGTTTCAGCCATCGGCCTGGGCTGCATGGGCATGAGCGCCTTCTACGGCGGCTCCGACGAGGCCCAATCGATTTCCGTCATCCACCGCGCGCTCGATCTGGGGATCACCCTGTTCGACACCGCCGAGATGTACGGCCCCCACACCAACGAAGTTCTGGTCGGCAAGGCGCTGAAAGACCGGCGCGATCAGGCCTTCATCGCCACCAAGTTCGGCATCAACTACAATGCCGACCGCACCAAACTGATGACCGACGGCAGCCCCGCCAATGTGCGCCGCGCCATCGAGGGCAGTCTGCAACGCCTCGGCGTCGATCACGTCGATCTCTACTATCTGCACCGCGTCGATCCGGACACGCCCATCGAGGAGACGGTCGGCGCGATGGCCGAACTGGTCCAGGAGGGCAAGGTCCGCTTCCTGGGCCTGTCCGAGGCCTCGCCTGAGACCTTGCGCAAGGCCCATGCGACCCATCCGATCACGGCGCTTCAGACCGAGTATTCACTGTGGACGCGCGATCCCGAGGACGAATTGTTCGCGGTCGTGCGCGAATTGGGCATCGGTTTCGTGCCCTACAGCCCGCTGGGCCGCGGCTTCCTGTCGGGCGACATCACCTCGATCGATGATTTGGACGCCGATGATTTCCGTCGCACCAATCCGCGCTTCATGGGCGACAACTTCCAGAAAAACCTGGATCTGGTCGAGGCGGTGAAGACCATCGCCGCCGACAAGGGCGTCACCGCCGCCCAACTGGCCCTGGCTTGGGTCCTGGCGCAGGGCGAGGATCTGGTTCCGATCCCCGGCACCCGTCGCATCACCACCCTGGAGCAGAATGCGGCGGCTGCGGATGTGGCCCTGACGCCCGAGGATTTGGCTCGGATCGAGGCGGTCTTCCCCAAGGGCGCCGCGACGGGGCATCGCTACGCCGAGGCGGCGCGAGCGGCCCTGAACCGCTAAGGCCGAGGCGGACATGAAAAAGGCCCGGTCGGATCGCTCCGGCCGGGCCTTTCGTCTGTCTGGCGCGTCGATCCTACTGGATGCGGGTCCAGGTCTGGGTCTTGCACAGGGGGGCAACGACGCAGCCGCGCAGGTTCAGGCTGTTGTCCCCGGTCATGGTGATGGTGCCGCGATAGGTGCGGCCGTCCGCCGGGTTGTAGACCGATCCGTTGCGCCATTCCGTCGGGCCGCCGGTGAAGCCGGTCAGCATGGGCAGATTGCGCAGGGTGCGGCTGCGCTGGGCGGCGTCGCGATTGTTCTGGTCGCGCGCATTGGCGTCGGCGCGGATATGATCCGAAGTCACCAGCGTCCCGCACAGGGCCTGACCGCAGCGCGCAATCCGCACCTGGCCGCCGTTGGTGGGCGTCTGCCACAGGCCGGTCGGATCGCCAGCCAGGGCCGGGGAGGCGAGGGCGGCCGCCAGCGTGGCGGCGGCCAGCATGATCTTGATCTTCATAGTCGTTCCCTTTCGTCGGGTCGGTTGACCGCCCGTTGAAGGCGACGTTGATCCCGGTTTCAGTTGAAAACAAGGCTGAAACAGCGGGTATCGCCAACGAAAACCGGACCTTAAGTCAACTTTGGCCGTCAACCAGCGTCAGCCATTCGTCCTCGGTCAAAACTTGGACGCCATGCTTCTCGGCGTCCTTGAGCTTTGATCCCGCGCCAGGGCCGGCGACCAGATAGTCGGTCTTCTTCGACACCGAGCCCGAGACCTTGGCGCCCAGGCCTTCGGCGCGGGCCTTGGCTTCGTCGCGGGTGAAGCGTTCGAGGGCGCCGGTGAAGACGACGGTCTTGCCGGCGACCGGGGTGTCGGACTTGGGCCGTTCGGCGTCGATGATCTCGGTCATCTCGGCCTCAAGGGCAGTGACGACTTCCAGATTGTGCGGCTCGTGGCAGAAGTGGGCCAGCGCCAGGGCGGCGACGGGGCCGACGCCGGTGACGCCAGCGATCTGGTTCAGCATTTCGGACGGGCCTTCCTCGCGCGCCACGCGGGCCAGTTCGACCAGGCCGGACCAATCGTCGGTCATCGTCGCCAGCGAGCGGCGGGCGGGGGCGGCCATGCCGGGGAAGGCCTGGCTGATCTTCATGTCCATTGTCGCCTCGGGCCAGGGATCGGCGGCGGGGGGCCTCGCCTCGGCCATCAGGGTCAGGACGCGGGGCGATATGGCGTGGGCGGCGGCGAGGGCGGTCCAGGCGTCGGACGGCACGCCGGAAGCGGCCTGGAGGCAGGCGGTCTTCAGCGCGTGCCAGCTCTCGAAGGCGCGGGCCAGGACGATGGAGGTCTGTTCGCCGATGTCGCGTATGCCCAGGCCGAACAGGAAGCGGTCCAGCGCGATGACGCGGCGGGCGTCGATGCCGGCGACCAAGTTTCGGATGCTGGTCTCGCCATAGCCGTCGTCCTTCTCCAGTTCCTTCAGCCGTGCCTCGTCCCGCGCCAGGCGGAAGATGTCGGCGGGCTCCTTGATCCAGCCGCGCGCGTTGAAGGCGACCAGCTGTTTCTCGCCCAGGCCTTCGATGTCGAAGGCGCGGCGGCCGACGAAATGTTTGAGCCGTTCCACGATTTGCGCGTCGCAGATCAGGCCGCCGGTGCAGCGGCGCTTGACCTCGTCGCCCTCGCGCACCGCCTCGGAGCCGCAGACCGGGCATTTGTCGGGGAAGACATAGGGGGCGGCGTCGGCGGGACGCAGGTCGGGGACGACGCCCAGGATCTGGGGGATGACGTCGCCGGCGCGTTGCAGGCGCACCGTGTCGCCGATGCGGACGTCCAGACGTTCGATCTCGTCTTCATTGTGCAGGGTGGCGTTACGCACCACTACGCCGCCGACTGTGACGGGGTGGAGCCGGGCGACGGGGGTCAGGGAGCCGGTGCGGCCGACCTGGATGTCGATGCCTTCCAGCACCGTGGTCGCCTGTTGAGCCGGGAACTTGTGGGCGATGGCCCAGCGGGGGCTGCGGGCGACGAAGCCCAGGCGGCGTTGCCAGTCGATGCGATCGACCTTGTAGACCACGCCGTCGATGTCATAGCCCAGGGTCGCGCGGTCGCGTTCCAGTTCGCGATAGACCGCGATCAGCCCCTCGGCGCCCTCGACCCGGCGCGAGCGGGCGTTGACCGGGAAGCCCCAGGCCTTGAGCTTTTGCAGGGCCTGCCACTGGGTCTCGGCGAAGTCGGTGGAGTGTTCGCCCCAGGCGTAGGCGAAGAATTTCAGCGGGCGTTTGCCCGTGATTCGGGCGTCCTTCTGGCGAAGGGAGCCGGCGGCGAAGTTGCGGGGGTTGGCGTAGGTGCGGCGGCCCTCCGCCTCGGCGGCGGCGTTGAAGGCGGCGAAGGCGTCGTTGGGGGCGTAGACCTCGCCCCGGACTTCGATCCGGTCGGGCCAGACGTCGCCGGCTAGGCTCTGTTGGACATCGGCGATAGTGTTCAGATTGTCGGTGACATTCTCACCGGTGCGACCGTCGCCGCGCGTGGCGCCGATGGTCAGCCGGCCGTCCACATAGAGCAGATTAGCGGACAGGCCGTCGATCTTGGGCTCGGCGACGAAAGCGATGGGTTCGTCGGCCGGCAGTTTCAGGAAGCGCGCGATGCGGGCCACGAAGTCGCGCACCTCGCCCTCGTCGAAGGCGTTGTCCAGCGATAGCATGGGCACGCCGTGGCGGACCTCGGCGAACTGGCTGGAGGCGACGGCGCCGACCTTGTGCGATGGCGAATCCGGGCGGATCAGGTCGGGGAAGGCGGTCTCGATCTCCAGGTTCCACGCGCGCAGGGCGTCATAGTCGGCGTCGGAAATCTCGGGCGTCGCCTCGTTGTAGAGGGCGTCGTGGCGCGCCATCTCGGCAGCCAGCCAGGCCAGGGCCTCGGCTGCCGTTTCAGGCGTCAGGTCGTCAACGGGGATTTCGAGAGGAATCGCGGGGGCCATGTCCGCCGTCATATCATCTGTCGCGGCGGCCGTGCATCGCGCAAAGCCGATGATGACAGAACCGTAGGCTGACGGCCCGATCTGTGGGCGCTAGGGTCCGGGTTCTGTGTTGGAGCCTGTATGAATCGTTCGACCCTTTGCCTTGTCCTGACCGGCGCCGCCCTGGTCATAGGCGGCTGCACCGCTGTTCCCGTTGGCCCGACTTCTGTCGCGCCCGCGCCCATCGCGGCGGGGCCGAGCCAACTGCTGGAGGATGTTCGCATGCTCTCGACGGACGACATGCAGGGGCGGGACACCGGATCGCCGGGCGGCGAGCGCGCCCGCGCCTATATCGTGGCCCGGCTGGAGGCCATCGGCGTGCAGGCGCCGCCGTTCGGGCGCTTGCAACCGTTCGAGGCGTCCGGCCGCACGCGCGAAGGCGTCAAGACGTTCAGCGGCGTCAATATCGTCGGCCTGATCCCCGGACGGCGCGCCGCCGACCGCTACATCGTCGTGACGGCGCACTACGACCATGTCGGGGTCAATGACGGCCAGATTTTCCATGGCGCGGACGACAACGCTTCGGGCGTGGCGACCCTGCTGGAACTGGCCGCGCGGCTGAAGGCCCAGCCGCCGGAGCACAGCGTGCTGATCGTGGCGCTGGACGGGGAGGAGCGTGGCCTGTTGGGCGCACGCGAGTTCGTCAAGGCGCCGCCGGTGCCGCTGTCCTCGATCAGTCTGAATCTGAACTTCGACATGACGGCGCGGGCGGAGACCGACGGCCATCTATGGGTCACAGGTACATATCAGCATCCCAATCTGCGGCCCATTCTGGAGGGCGTGCAGCCGAATGGGGTGGTATCGTTCGTCTTCGGCAAGGATACGCCGCAGGATACGGGCGAGAACAACTGGGTCGAGGCGTCCGACCATGCCGCCTTCCACGCGGCGGGCGTGCCGTTTCTCTACATGGGCGTGGACTATCACCCCGATTATCACCGCCCCAGCGACACGTTTGAGCGAATCACGCCGTCGGTCTTCACCAGCGCGACCGAGATCGCCATCGCCGGCTTCCGCGCCTTGGATCAGGCACTGGATCAATGAGCCGCCGTCTTGGAGCGATCGTCGTCATGGGCGTGCTGGCCCTCAGCGCCTGCGAGCGTCGCGAGGCGGCCGCGCCGCCGCCTGAAACCGCACGGTTCAGCCATCGACTGAGCGCCGACATCTCGGGCGACTATCGCCCCGTCGGCGAGGGGAGCAGCCAGGTGGCGTCGCTGTTCGTCGGTCAGGCGGCGGCGTTCACGGCCTGGGAGGCGGGACGAGGCGACGCGGCGCCGCTGATACTGTCGCTGACCGGACCGCAAGGGCCGATGCGGGTGACGACCGACGCCTATGCGATCACCGACGACACGGTGCAGATGACGGGCTCGGCGCCGGGCGGCGGCGTCGTGCGCCTGCAGGGGCGGATCGACCAGGGGGCGCTGGCGACGGCGCGGCGCAATCTCGGCGACCAGACGCCCGTCATCACCGGAACGGTTTCGGTGGACGGGCAGCGCACGCCTTTCACCCTGAGTTGGTGGGGCGGCGACTGATCAGAGGATGGCGCGGACGGCCAGATAGACCCCGGTCGCGATCAGGATCCAAAGAAGCACGCTGAGGCCGGCGATAAAGCCGACAGACCGGAGGCCGGACCAGCGCGGTTCGGAGTCATTGGGGTGAGGTTCGCTGGATCGAGAAGATTTCTTGGTCACAATCAACTTATGGTAGCACGCTCGCAGATGGTCAATGTTCATGCGGCAGTGGGCGCATTGAGGTTGATAATTTCACAACCCTAAGGAATAGTGATCCTGAGAGGGCGGATGAATGTCGACAGTGGAGGCTGCCGAGCGTCAGGTTGAACCTGCGCGTCGCATCGCGGTACGGCGTGGAGTCGATGACGCCTGGTTGATCCGCCTGCTGGATGTGGTCTTGTCGCTCTGCGCTTTGGTGTTCCTGCTGCCTCTGTTGGTGCTGACCGCCCTGGCGGTGAGGGCGCAGGATGGGGGACCAGCGATGTTCCGCCAGCAAAGGATCGGGCGCGGCGGGCAGGTGTTCGACTGCCTGAAGTTCCGGTCCATGAGCATTGACGCCGAGGCCAGTCTGCCAGCACTCGTGAACGCGGAATGGCAAACGGCGCGCAAGTTTCGACGTGATGCGCGGGTCACCCGCCTCGGCCGCGTCTTGCGGCTTTCCAGCCTGGATGAACTGCCGCAGCTGTTGAACGTGCTGAGGGGCGAGATGTCGTTGGTCGGACCGCGCCCGATCGTGATGGACGAGGCGACGCTGTATGGGCGACGGCTGGCCGACTATTGCGCCGTTCGGCCGGGCCTGACGGGGTTGTGGCAGGTGTCCGGCCGCAACAACGTACACTACCCGCGTCGGGTGGCAATGGATGTCTGGCTGGTCAGGAACCGGACGGTGCGTGTCTATCTGACGATCCTGGCGCGCACGATCCCTGCGGTGTTGAGCCGCAAGGGCGTCTATTAGGGCAGGCGTTCCTCGAAACCGTCATCCGTGCCGATGATGGCCAGGTCGGCAAGGTCCAGGAACAGGCCGTGTTCGACCACACCGGTGATCAGCTTCAGATCGTCCGCCAAACGAACCGGATCATGGATGGCCTTGCAGCCGGCGTCGTAGATCAGATTGCCGCCGTCGGTGCGGACCAGGCCGCGATCCGCCTGGCGCACGCGGGCCGGCTGGTTGATGTCGTGATCGATCAGCACGTCGGCGATGCGGTTCGCCGTGGTCTTGTGACCGAAGGCGACGACTTCGATGGGTAGGGGGAAGGTTCCCAACACCGGCACCACCTTGGCCGCGTCGGCGATGACGATGCAGCGGGCCGAGGCCTCCCACACCAGTTTCTCGCGCAGCAAGGCCGCGCCGCCGCCCTTGATCAGGGCCAGGCCGGGGCCGACCTCGTCGGCGCCGTCCACGGTCAGGTCGATGCGGGGCGTGTCTTCCAATGTGGACAGGGTCAAGCCAAGCTCGCGCGCCAGATCGGCGGTCTTTTCCGAGGTCGGGACGCAGCGCAGCCCAGACAGGCCGCGCGCCGCCAGCGCCTTGACGAACCAGGCGGCCGTGGACCCGGTCCCTAGCCCCACCACCATGCCGGCCTCGACGTGGGCGGCGGCGGCTTCGCCGGCGAGGCGTTTCTGATCTTCTGCGCTCATGCGTGGTCCATAAGCTGTCAGCTATGGTGCGTGAAGAGGCATTGGGACTTGGCCCAGACTGCGTCCGTGCTATTCGCTGTTTTCGACCAGACTGAGGATTCTTGATCATGCGCCAGGACAATGCGCTCGAAGTCGCGCTCGCCACAGCATTGGCGGATCCCGCTCGGCAAGGCGGATTTGAGACGGCGTTTCTGGCGGCAGAGCTTTATGTCTGCCCAACGGGAGGCGCCCCGGCGCCGCATCTCATTCCCGGCTTCGATGTGCCGTTGCGATTGGACGGCGTAGTTCTGAAAAGCGGACAGAAGGCGACGGCGGTATTCAGTCGTCCCGAATTCGCCACTCCCGTATTCGGAGAGCCTGCCAGCATGATCATGCGCGGCCGACACCTGCTGGAAGGCTTCAGTGACGGGTATGTGGTGCTGAATCCAGGTCAGACTCAGGGCCTGGTGCTTACACCCGAAGACATGAGCGCAATCCTGGTTGCGGCCGGCGATGCTCAACCGTTCACCGATTCCGCCGATGTCGTTTTGACCAATCCTGATCCTGAACCTCATCTCTTGGTCGCAAGGCTGAAGATCGCTCTGGATGATGACGCGATCAAGGCTGCATGGTTGGCTCGATCTGCTAACCGTGGAACGGGTGTTCAGGGATGGCGACTGGAGGTTCGTGCAGATATTGATGCAGCCACAGTTCGCGAACGCGTTCAGGCGGCGGTCGAGGGTCTCGATTTTGGAGGCGAACCGCTGGATCTGTTGGTTGCGCCGCCAATCGGTGCAGATGGCGTCGGCTTGAAGGTGATCTGACTACCGGACAGATTCAGGATTTCTGCCTCTTGGCTTTGGCCTCTACGCGGAAGGCAGCGGCCGCTTCGGGTTTGACGGTCTGGCGGGCGCGGCCGAAGGCCATGGCGTCGGTGGGCACGTCCTCGGTGATGACGGAGCCTGAGGCGATCAGGGCGCCGTCGCCGATGACGACGGGGGCGACCAGGCTAGAGTTTGAACCGACGAAGGCGCCGGCCCCCACCTCTGTCCGGGCCTTGTTGAAGCCGTCGTAGTTACAGAAGATGGTCCCGGCGCCGATGTTGGCGCCCGCGCCGACCGATCCGTCGCCCAGATAGGCCAGATGGTTGGCCTTGGCGCCCTCGGCCATCTTGACGTTCTTGACCTCGACGAAATTGCCGACTTTGACGCCTGTCGCCAGGTCCGCGCCGGGGCGCAGCCGGGCGTAGGGGCCGACCTCGGCGCCGGAGGCGACATGGGCGCCCTCGATGTGGCTGAAGCTGCGGATGCGGGCGCCGCCCTCGATCACCGCGCCGGGGCCGACGACGACGAAGGGTTCGATCACGGTCCCGCCGCCGACCTGGGTGTCCCAGGCGAAGTGGACGGTGTCCGGTGCTGCCATCGTGACGCCGGCCGCGAGGAAGGCGTCGCGCTGGACGCTCTGGAACAGGGCCTCGGCTTGGGCCAGTTCGGCCTGGGAGTTGACGCCCATGACGGCGTTCTCGGCGGCGAAGACGGCGCGGGTCGGATGGCCGCCCTTGCGCGCCAGTTCGACCACGTCGGTCAGATAATACTCGCCCTTGGCGTTTGTATTGGTCACATCGGCAAGCAACGAGAACAGCAGGGCGGCAGGCGCCGCCATGACGCCGGAGTTGCAGGCAGTGATGGCGAGCACGTCAGCCGACGCTTCCTTGGCCTCGGTGATGGCGATCAGGGTCTCGCCGTCGAGGATCAGACGGCCATAGGCGCCGGGATCGCGGGCTTCGAAGCCGATCACGGTCACGCCATCCGCATTGAACACCGGCTCGATGTCGGCGGCCTTCAGCAGGGGCACGTCGCCGTACGTGACGACAACCTCGCCGTCGAAACCGGCCAGCGCCTGTTCGGCGGCGCGGACGGCGTGGCCGGTGCCCAGCGGCGGGTCCTGGACGGCAATGGCGGCCTCGCCCAGGCGTTTGACCACATGGGCACGGACCTCGGGCGAGTGGGTGCCGACGACGACGACGATCCGTTCGCAGCCCAGCCCTTCGGCCGCGTCGATGGCGTGGTCCAGCATGGCGCGATGGGCGACCGGGTGCAGCACCTTGGGCAGGGGCGACTTCATCCGCGTGCCTTGGCCGGCGGCAAGAATGATGGCGGCGCGGGGGCGCGTCTGGCTGGTCATGAATCGTCTCGCGGTCTAGTCGTCCTGCGATCTAGCCCATCATGCGGGCCAGCGGGAGATGTGGATGACCGATCGCGACCTGGAAGGCTGGACCATCGCCTTCGATCTGGATGGGACGCTGGTCGATTCCGCGCCGGATCTGATCGGAACCCTGAACCGGTTGCTGGTCGAGGAGGGTTTGCCGCCCGTGCCGATGGAATCCGCCTCGACCCTGATCGGGTCTGGCGCGCGGGCGCTGCTGGCGCACGGCTTCGAGGCCGCCGGGGCATCGGTCGAGCGGGCGCAATCGGACGAACTGTTCGAGCGGTTTCTGGTCGATTACGCCGACCACATCGCCGACGGGTCGCAGCCGTTCGAGGGTGTGGTCGAGACGCTGGAGCGGCTGACAGAACGCGGGGCCATACTCGTTGTGGCGACCAACAAACGGTCGGACCTGTCGGAGCTTCTGCTGGAGAAGCTGGACCTGACCCGGCATTTCGCCGCCATCGTCGGGCCGGATCGGGTCAGCGCGCGCAAGCCTTCGGGGGCGCATCTGAAGGAGGCAGTCGTCAAGGGTGGTGGCGATCCCGAACGCGCCATCATGGTCGGGGATGCGGCGCCGGACGCGGATGCGGCTAAGGATGCAGGCATGCCGTGCATCCTCGTCACCTTCGGCTTCACGCCCGTGCCGGTCGAGGAGCTGGGGGCCGACGTGCTGATCGACGATTTCGAGGACGTCGAAGAGGCCATCGACGGCATACTGTTAGACTTCTACGTCATGAAGGCGCTGAAATTCTGAGGGGCGCCGACAGGAAATCTGACGGCTGAATAATCGCCGGCGCGGTTGCGGATCGACATGGCGATGGACAGATTGGCGCACCCCTGTTGAAAGCAACTCCATGCTCGCCCGATTTTTCAAGATCCCGCTTTGGCAGCGCACCGCCGCCGGCTTCATTCTGGGCATCATCGCCGGGCTGATCTTGCGTGAGCGGGCCGAGGTTTGGCTGCAGCCGATCGGCGACGTCTATCTGAACCTGATCCGCATGGTGGTGGCGCCTCTGGTGCTGTTCACCATCGCCAGTTCGATCGCAAAGCTGGGCGAGGGGACGGGCGCCGTGCGGCTGGGCGTGCGGACTATTGTCTGGTTCGCGATCACCTCGCTGCTGGCCGTGCTGGTCGGATTCGCGTTCGGACACATCATCAATCCGGGCGTCGGCCTCGCCAACCTGCCGCTGGGCGAAGTGCGTGAGCGGGTGATCCCGACACCGCTGGAAGTTTTGATCGGCGTCGTGCCGACCAATCCGTTCGCGGCCCTGGCCGAGGGCAAGGTGCTGCAGATCATCTTCTTCTCGGCCCTTGTCGGCATGGCGCTGGTGGCGCTGGGCGACCGGGCTCAAGGCGTGCGTCGGCTGGTGGACGAGGGCGCTGCCGTCATCTTCCGCATCACCCGCTGGGTGATCCAGCTGACGCCCATCGGCGTGTTCGGCCTGATCGGATCGGTCGTCGGCGGTTACGGCTGGGAGGCGCTGCTGCCGCTGCTGAAGTTCATTCTCGCTATCTACGCGGCCTGCCTGTTCCACATCCTGATCGTCTATTCGGGCCTGCTGAAGCTTCACGGGTTGAAGGTCACCAGCTTCTTCCGCGGCGCCTTCGCGGCGCAGCAGACGGCGTTTGCGACCTCGTCCTCACTGGGCACCCTGCCGATCACCCTTCGCCAGACGGTCGAACGGCTGGGCGTGCCCCAGGCCTATGCAGCCTTCGCCGTGCCCCTAGGAGCGAACGTGAAGATGGACGGTTGCGGCGCCATCTATCCGGCCATCGCCTCGATCTTCATCGCCCAGTATTTCAAGATCGACCTGACGCTGACCCAGTATGTCCTGATCGGCCTGACGGCGGTGCTGGGCTCGCTGGGGACGGCGGGCGTGCCGGGCACCAGTATCGTCATGCTGACCCTGACCCTGTCCACCGCCGGCCTGCCCCTGGAAGGCATCGGCTATATTGTCGCCATCGACCGGATCATCGACATGATGCGCACCGCGACCAATGTCACCGGCCAGATGCTGGTCCCGGTGCTGGTGGCAAAGGAGGAGGGCATCCTCAACGAGGACATCTACAACGGTCACGTCGCCTGGCTGCCAGGCGACCCGGAAACCGACACGCCCGAAGGCGTTCGGGCAGCCGGAATCTGAAACGGACCCTTGCGCAGGGATGGCGAGCGGGCTATGTCGCCGCCTCCGCAAGGCAAGGACGCGTAGCTCAGCGGGAGAGCACCTCGTTCACACCGAGGGGGTCACAGGTTCAATCCCTGTCGCGTCCACCATCTTCTCCCATTTTGAACCTAGCCTTGCGTCGCCCAGTCTTGCGGCCATTGGCCTGTGACCGAGCGATAGGCCAGGGCGAAGGCGCCGATCAAGCCGGCTGATGCGCCGGCGCTCGGAGCCGCGACATAGGCTTCCATGTCGAGATTGCGGATGCTGGCGTCATAGCCGCCCAACTGCCGTGTCAGCGCCTGCCGAACCAAGTCATACATATGCGGCTGCATCACGCCGCCGCCGATGATGATTCGCTCCGGTCGCAGCGTGTAGGTCAGGTTGGTGCAGAGGCCGGCGATGTATTCGGCCGCCATCGCCCAGGCGGGATGGTCTGTTGCAAAGGTCTCGGCCGGTGCGCCCCAGCGGACGTGGAGGGCAGGGCCGCTGGTCAGGCCTTCCAAGCAGTCGCCGTGGAAGGGGCAGGCGCCCGCGAATGTCTCGTCGCCCTTTGCGCGGGGCAGGCGAATATGACCGGCTTCGGGATGGTTCGCCCCGCCATGAGGCGCGCCCTCTATCATCACGCCGACACCCACGCCGGTCCCGATCGTGACGTAGCAGAAGCTTTCCAGCCCTTGTCCGCTGCCAAACAGGCGTTCGCCGATGGCCGAGCCGTTCACGTCGGTGTCCAGTGTCATCGGCACATCCAGCGTGCGCCGCAGATGGGCGAGCAGATTGACGTTGCTCCAGCCGTGCTTGGGCGTCGTGGTGATCGCGCCGTAATCGGCCGCATCGGGGCGCAGGGAAAGAGGACCGAAGCTGCCGATCGCCAACGCCGCCAGCTTGCCGTGGCGCGCCTGGGCCTCGACGAAGAAGGCGGAGACGGCGTCCAATGTCTCGTCAGGCGTGGTGGTGGCGATTCGGATCTGGTCGATGATCCTGCCGCTGGCGTCCGCGACGCCGCAGATGAATTTGGTGCCGCCGGCCTCGACGCCGCCGAGCAGGACGGGATGGGTCATTTTTGATCCCCTGTTGGGTGCGACGAAGGTTCGCGAGACTGAACGCGGAATGCCGTCAGGCGTTTATCGGCCATGACACTTCTTGCTCGCATATTGATCACGCTGGACGCCACGACGAAGATTCTGACCCGCAAGGAACGGCTGCTCTGACGAGCAATCCGTGCGCGGCAGGATTTGGCGATTGCGTTGAACGCGATGCATCGCCACCTTCGCCGTCAGACTAGGACACAAGACGAGGACGCCAATGGCCCGCAAACCCAACTACAGCTTCGAACGCCAGGAACGCGAGCGCGCAGCGGCCATCAAGGCAGCCGAGAAGGCGGCGGCCAAGGCCGAACGCAAGGCCGAAACCGCGACTGAAAAGGCGCCGCCCGCCGAAGACTGACGTTTTGCGGCAAAATCCATCCGTCTTTTCGTTGTTTGGATAGGCGCAAAGCCCTATTCTTGCACGATGACACGCTGGACCCCCGAAAGCTGGAGAACCAAGACCGCCCTGCACATGCCGGCGGACTATCCGGATCCCAACGCCCTCGCGCTCGTCGAGGACGAGTTGCGCGCCCTGCCGCCGCTCGTCTTCGCCGGCGAGGCGCGTCGCCTGACCTCGAAACTGGCTCAGGTCGAACGCGGTGACGCTTTCCTGCTCCAGGGCGGCGACTGCGCCGAGAGCTTCAAGGAGTTCTCGACCGACAATATCCGCGACACCTTCCGCCTGATCCTGCAAATGGCGGTGGTCTTGACCTTCGCTGGCCGCAAGCCGGTGGTGAAGGTCGGCCGGATCGCCGGCCAGTTCGCCAAGCCGCGCTCGTCGCCGCTGGAGGAGATCGACGGCGTCGAACTGCCCAGCTATCGCGGCGATATCATCAACGGCATGGGGTTTACGCCCGAAGAGCGCGTGCCCGACCCGCAGCGCCTGATCCGGGCCTATAACCAATCGGCCTCGACGCTGAACCTGCTGCGGGCCTTCGCCGGCGGCGGCTATGCCGACCTGTACAACATCCACCGCTGGACCCTGGGCTTCGCTGGCGACAACGCCGCCGGCGCCCAGTATCGCGAGCTTGCCGACAAGATCACCGAGGCCCTGGCCTTCATGGAGGCCGTCGGCGTCACGCCCGAGACCCATCCTGACCTGAGCCGGGTCGAGGTCTTCACCAGCCACGAAGCCCTGCTGCTGAACGTCGAGAGCGCCCTGACGCGTCTGGACGGCGGTTCGGGCGAATGGTTCGACACCTCGGCGCACATGCTGTGGATTGGCGAGCGCACCCGTCAGCTCGATGGATCGCACGTCGAGTTCATGAAGGGGATCAAGAATCCCATCGGCGTGAAGTGCGGGCCGACCATGACGTCCGACGACCTGCTGCCGCTGATCGACGCCCTGAACCCGGACAATATCTCGGGCCGTCTGACGCTGATCGGCCGCTTCGGTCACGACAAGGTCGGAGAGCGTCTGCCCAAGCTGATGCGCGAAGTGAAGGCCTCGGGCCGCAAGGTGATCTGGTCGATCGACCCGATGCACGGCAACACGCTGAAGGCCGGCAACGGCTACAAGACCCGGCCGTTCGACCGGATTCTGGGCGAGGTGCGCACCTTCATCGACGTAGCCGAGGCCGAGGGCGTCCACCCCGGCGGCGTCCATCTGGAGATGACCGGCCAGAACGTCACCGAATGCATCGGCGGCGCCCAGGCCGTGACCGAGGACGACCTGTCCAACCGCTATCACACCCATTGCGACCCGCGCCTGAACGCCGATCAGGCGTTGGAGCTGGCCTTCCTGGTGGCCGAGCGGCTCAAGGCCGGGCGGGTGGCGCAGTCGGCGGCGGCCTAGCCGCCGTCAGCGCCCCAAATGCGGGCCGATCCGGTCACGGTGACGCCATCTCTGCAGCGCCAGATCGGAACGATTCCGAGGTAGTGATCGATGGAAGTTGCGGCACAGATTGAAGACAAGCCCGGTCGGGTCGCCTATCAGGGTGCGCCCGGCTCGTTCAGCCACGAGGCCTGTCTGGCCCTTCGGCCATGGGACGAGGCGGTGGCGTTCGAGACCTTCGCCCAGGCGCTGGATGCGCTGCGGGCCGGGGATTGCGGCTGCGCCCTGATCCCAGTCGAGAACTCGACCATAGGCGTCGTAGAGCCGGCGGCGACGCTGGTGGGGGGGCTTGGCGTGGAGCCGGTCGCCGTGGTCTGGCGTCCCATTCGTCATGCGCTCATGGCGGTGCCCGGCGCGCGGTTATCGGACATCCGAACGGTCGAAAGCCACCCCATCGCCCTGGCGCAGTGCAAGGGCACGCTGGCGGGGCTGAACGTCGAGGTGATCGAACATTTCGACACCGCCGGCGCAGCGCGCGATGTCGCCGAAGCGGGCGATCCGACGCGGGCGGCCATCGCCCCGGTCGGCGCGGCCGAGGTCTATGGCCTGTCGATCCTGCGCAACGACTTGCAGGATTCCAGCGATAATCAGACGCGTTTTGTCCTGTTGAGCTTTCCTGAGGGTTGACGACGCACGGTCTTTGCGTCCTTAAGACCTGCACGGATCGCAAAACGATCCGCATAACCGGAACCGGACCATGTCCCGCCAGCGCGCTCTTTCTGTTTCTTTCGACCGTTCGCGCGCGGTTTCCGGCCTCTATTTCGGCTACGGCTTTTACGGCTTTCGATACGCCGGCTGAGGCGTCGGGCGCACTCCGTCCCTGACAGTCTCACCGGCGACCGCTCTGAACCAGAGCGGCTGTTCGCCCCTGCACATATCGAAATCCAGAATGCCGAAAGCCCAATCCCATGCCCAATTCCAAAGTCCAGCAAGTGTGGCCTGACATGGCCGACCTGACGCCCGAGCAGCAGGCGCTCGCCGCCCTGCGCGCCGAAATCGACAGCATCGACGACCAGATCCTGACCCTGTTTGAGCAGCGCCTCGCCGTCGCCGCCACCGTGGGCCGCGCCAAGGATGCGCCCAGCGGCCCGCATACCAAGCTTCGTCCCGACCGCGAGCAGACCGTGCTCTCGCGCATGCTGGCGAAGGCCCAGCCCGAGAACGCCGAGGCGGTCGAGCATCTGTGGCGCGAGATCGTCGGCTGGGGCTTGGCCCGCCAGGGCCGGCTTCAGGTCCAGGTCTGGGCGCCGATCGAACCGACCCGCGCCTATGACGGCGCCCGCCTGCGTTTCGGCGCCGCCGCCGACATCAAGATGGTGCGCGATCCGCAGAAGGCCCTGGCCTTCGCCGCCGAAGGCCACGGGATCGCGGTGCTGGCGATCAACACCGAGGACGCCTGGTGGATGGGCCTGCGTCGTGAATGGTCGATGCTGAGCGTGTTCGACGGTTACGGCGGCGAGACGCCGACGTCTCTGGCCGTGGGCAAGATCGACCCGCCAGCCTTGCCCAAGGGCCGTCGCGTCGTCGTGACGGCCGGTGGTGACGCCGGTGACGGCGGCGGCGCGCGGCGCTGGGGTCTGAACACCCATCACGGCTGGACCATAGCCCTGACCGAAGCCGATCTGGCGCCGGGCGATGCGGAAGGCTGCGTCGGCGCGATCGGTTAGACCTGTCCGCATTTGATGGAATTCCGGGTTCGCGACCAGCGGCTGCTGTGTCACGGTCGCCATCCATCCTTTTCATCTAGGCGAAACCGCATCTTTTCAGTGGCTTGAAGGGTGGAATCGGCTTTTTCCTGAGTCCGATTTCAAACGCGGTTATGATGCCGGCTCGGTCTTTGACATCGCCATCCTTCCACGAAAATTGGACTCGTTGGACTGTTTTTCCGAGTCCAACTTTCAGACCCGAATTGCACTTCGTTGCACAGTGCAACTCGGGCTCTGTTGTTTTCTTCAAAGAAAACAATGATCCGCTGCGTCAATTGCACGTCATTGCACCATTTTTCACGCGTGCAATTCGCCGCCCAACCTGGGGCTGTCGCCGAAGCGGTTTGGAGATCGGATCGCAGAGGAGGGCCGTGTCCAGCAACGGATGCGGCCCTTCTTTTTCAGACGGCCATATTGTCGATCAGTCGCGTCTTGCCCAGCCAGGCGGCGGCCAGGATGCGCGCGGGGGCGTCGACGATGTCGTTGCGGAACGGCGTCAGATCCTCGGCGTGGCGAATGACGACATAGTCGACGCGCTCGAACCCGGCTTTCAGGATGGCGGCATAGGCTTCGCACTCGACGCCGGGCAGGGGGCGGCCGCTGGCGGCCTGGACCCCTGCCTCGGCCAGAATGCCGTTCAGACGCCTCGCGGTCTCCAGCTCGGTCTCGGTCAGGTAGCCGTTGCGCGAGGACAGGGCCAACCCCCAGCCGTCCCGCTCGGTCGGCGCGCCGACGATTTCGACCGGCAGGTCCAGATCGCGCACGAAGCGGCGGATGACCATCAGTTGCTGGTAGTCCTTCTCGCCGAAAACGGCGACATCGGGCTGAACCTGGTTGAACAGCTTGGTGACGATCAGGGCGACGCCGCCGAACATCTGAGGCCGGAAATCGCCTTCTAGGCCCAAGGCCGGGCCGGTCATGGCGATGCTTGTGGAGAAGCCGTCGGGATACATTTCTTCGGCCGAGGGGGCGAACATCAGGTGGCAGCCGGCGCCGGCCAGCAGACGCGCATCCTCTTCCTGCTGACGGGGATATTTGCCCAGGTCTTCATGGGCGGCGAACTGGGTCGGATTGACGAAGTTGGAGGCGACGACGCGGTCGGTGCGGCGCGCGGCCTCTCGCACCAGCGTCAGGTGGCCTTCATGGAGGGCGCCCATGGTCGGAACCATGCCGACGCTCAGGCCTTGTCGTTTCCAGTCCCGGACGATTGCACGCAGTTCGGCGACAGTTCGGACGACGGGGAGGGGGGCGGCGTCTATCATTATGAAGCGATTAACCTTTCCGCTTAAGCCTGTTGATGCACCAGACCGCAAAGTCTGGGCTCTAGGGTCGTGCTTATGACGCCCGCAGAAGCGACCCGTCCAGTTCTGATCGCCCTGGCCTGCGCCAGCGGCCTGGCCTTGGCCGGCTGCGGCGCGGTGGACAGCAATCCGCATCGCTTCAGCGCGATGGCCGAGAACGTCGCCGCGATCGACATTCCGTTGAAGCCCGACGGCCGACACCGAGCCGCCGAACAGGCCGGTCTGCGTCCCGCCCGGTTCACGCCGGTCAAGGTGGCTGTCATGGACCCGCACGCCATGTGGGACGCCCGAGACGCCCAGGCCGGCATCCGCCACGAGGTTGAGGACACGGGTTTGCGCGACGCCGTCATCCGCGTCACCCAGCCCGTGGTCCAGGCGGCGGCGTCCGCCGTCGTCAAGGCCGCAGCGGACGAGGCGGTCGCGCGGATCCAGGCGCCCCTGTTGCGTCCCGCCAGCCTGAGTGTTCCGACCCAGGGGCGCACGATCCAACTCGGCGCCTATTCCAGTCCCGCCGGCGCGCAACAGGCGTGGGCGCGGCTGAGGGCCAAATCGGATCTGTCGGGCCTGTCGCCTGTGTTCGAAGAGGTTCAGGTCAATGGCCGCAGCCTGACGCGCTTGAAGGTCGGGCCGGTCTCGACCGAAACCGCCGCCGCCGTATGCCGATCCGCCGATGTCGCGGATGCATGGTGCGCCCGCAACAGCTGAGGCTCGCCCGCTCGCCGTCCACAGGTCTGCGTTAAGGTTCCGTTGACGTTTGCGGCGCGGAGGCCGAATCTCGCCGGACCTAGGACCGCGCAGTTTGAGTCGCGCGGTCGGCACAGAGGATTCCCTCGAATGACGCAGCCGCATGTGATCGTCCTCGGCAACGAAAAGGGCGGGGCGGGCAAGTCCACCCTGGCCATCCACATCGTGACGGGCCTGCTGCACGCCGGCCGCACGGTGGCGATCATCGACCTGGACCTGCGCCAGCGCTCGATGCAGCGCTTCTTCCACAATCGCCTGGCCTGGCTGGAGGGGAATGGTCAAACGCTGCCTCAGCCCTTCATCCCCGATATGGGCGACGGCAAGGCTCTGGCCAAGGCGGGTGCCGCCGAACAGATCGCCGTATTCGACCGCGCTTTCGACGAGGCGGCGGCGCAAGGGGTGGACTGCATCCTGATCGACACCCCCGGCGGCGACACGGCGGTGTCTAACGCCGCCCACGCCCGCGCCGACCAGATCGTGACGCCGATGAACGACAGTTTTGTCGATTTCGACCTGTTGGGCGAGGTCGATCCGGTGACGCTGGATCTGCTGAAGCCGTCGATCTATTCCGAGAGCGTCTGGGAGGCGCGCAAGCAGCGGGCCATCGCTCAGGGGCGTCACGCCACCATCGACTGGCTTGTCGTCACCAACCGCCTGGCTGTCGCCGAGGCGCGCAACCGCAAGCGTCTGGAAGAGCGGATGAACAAGCTGGCCAAACGGGTCGGCTTCCGCGTCGGGCCCGGCCTGCGCGACCGGGTCATCTATCGCGAGTTGTTCCCGTTCGGCCTGACGGTAGCGGACCTGTCGAACGACATACGGCCCGTAGCGGTGTCGCTGGCTCACGTCGCCGCACGACAGGAAATGCGCAACCTGATGAAGGCGATGGGGCTGGAACAGGCGCTCAGCCCTTTGGACGTAGCGGCCTGATTTCTCCATGGGCCTGATCTGGCTGGCCTTGGCGGCGATCGCCGTCTGGGCGCTGGTGCGACTGGGCCGGCAGACCGAGCGACATGGGCGGGCGCACTGGCGCGTCACGGCGACGCTGCTGGGCGCGGTCATGCTGGCGGGCGGCGCGCTGGCGGCGTTTCGTGGGTCGTGGCTGACAGCTGCCGCCCTGGCGGCGGTGGGTCTCTATCTGGCCTGGTCCTCGCGAATCCGGCCCGTGATCCGATCCGAACCGATCAGCGAGGCCGACGCCCGCGCGGTGCTGGGCGTCGGATCGGGCGCAAGTGAAGCCGAGATACGCGAGGCGTGGAAGCGGACCATGGCGCGCGCCCACCCCGATCAGGGCGGCACCGAAGGCCTGGCCATTCGCGTCAATGCGGCGCGTGATCGACTGCTGAGAAAAACCGGACGCCTTTAAGCTTGGCCTGCGCGCAAACGGATCGTTGCCGTCGTTCTGTAATTCGGCACAGTCTCGAAATCAGAAACCGAAACTGTTGCAAAACAAATCCAGCCGATCTAGATCGGGTCGTCATTTGTTGAACGGAGTTTCTGGATGAAGATCGCACACATCGCGGCATTATCGGCCTTGGTCGTGCTGGCGGCCTGCAACAAGGCGGGCGAGGCGCCTGCTTCGCCAGCCGCCCAGGCAGAAGCGCCGGTGACGCTGAAAGCTCCGGCCGGCGTCTACACCCTGGATCCGACCCACGCGACGCTGCAGTGGTCGCTGCTGCACAACACGATCTCTCACTACACGGCGCGCTTCGACAAGTTCGAGGCCGAGCTGACGCTGGACCCGGCCAATCTGGAAAACTCCAGGATCACGGCGACCATCGATCCGACCTCGGTCAGCGCCGCCTATCCGGCCGACTATCAGGCGTCGCACGGCGGTTCCGGCTTCACCAGTTGGGACGACGACATGGCCAACAGCCCCAACTTCCTGAACGCCAGGGGTTTCCCGACCATCACCTTCGCCTCGACGGCCGTCGAGAAGACGGGCGCGCGGACGGCCAAGGTGACCGGCAACCTGACCTTCCTGGGACAGACTCATCCGGTGACGTTGGACGCCACGTTCAACGGCGAGATCGAGCGTCATCCCTTTGCCCAGGTCCCCGCTATCGGCTTCGCGGCCGAGGGCAAGTTCAAGCGCTCCGACTTCGGCATGGCGGTTGGCCCCGTGGGCGACGAGGTGACGATCCGCTTCGACGGCGAGTTCATCCAGAAGGTCGCCCCGGCTGCTCCGGCGAACTGAACAAGACCCTAGGGCGGCGGACGTGTCCGCCGCCCTTATTCGTAATCGAACGATCAAAGCCGTCATGTCGCACGCCAGCACCCGCTATTCGCCCGTCGCCATCGCCCTGCATTGGGTTATCGCGCTGCTCATCCTGTCGATGATCCCGATGGGATTGTGGATGACGGCAGCGATCGAGCGGCCGGACAGCCAAGCCTTGGCCTATCGGGTGTTCCAGATCCACAAGTCGATCGGCTTCCTGATCCTGGCCCTGACCGTGGTGCGGATCGTGTGGCGGTTGACGCACCGTCCGCCGACACTGCCCAGAGGGATGAAGCGCTGGGAAGCCTTCGCGGCCGGTGCGACCCATGTGGCTTTCTACGCCCTGCTGCTCGCCTTGCCGCTGACGGGGTGGCTGTATGTCTCGGCAGGTTGGGCCGTATCTCAGGATCGGGCGCTGGGGGTAGCGACCAGCTGGTTTGGCCTGTTCCCGATCCCCCACTTGCCGGGCGTCGCCGAACTGTCGATCCAGATGCGGCGGGCCTTGGCGTTCAAGGCCATGGGCGCCCATTCGCTGATGGCCTGGGGTGCGGTCGTTCTGATCGTGCCGCACGTCGGTGCGGCGTTGAAGCATCAGTTCATCGATCGAGACGGCGTGCTGAGCCATATGGTCCCTGGCCTGAAGGGTGGCCATGCGGCGGTCGGGCGCGCGCCGTCGTCGCCCTGGGCCGAACGGGCCGTCGGTATCGCACTGGTGCTGGCCATCGCCGTCGCAGGCGCCATCGCCGCCCAGCCCTATGCCCTGACTGAGAGCCAGGTCGTGGCCGCGAAGACGCCCGTTGCGGCCCCTGTTCCCCCTGCCGATGCTCCGGTCACGCCAGGCTCGGCGACAGCGTGGACCATCGATCCAGCGACGTCGAGCATCGCCTTTAGTGGAACCCATGCCGGCAAGCGCTTCGAGGGTCGCTTCGAGCGTTGGCAAGGTCAGGTCTGGTTCGATCCGGCCGACCTGACAGGGTCTAAGGCCGTGGTGAGCGTTCAGACGGCATCCGCGCGGACGGGCGATCCGACGCAGGAAGGGTCTCTGCAAGGGCCGGAATGGCTGAATCCCGAGCAGTATCCCGTCGCACGTTTCGAGGCGGCGACTTTCCGATCGCTGGGCGGTGATCGCTATGAAGCGACGGGAATGCTGCGCATCAAGGCGACGACGATTCCCGTGGTTCTGCCTTTCCGCTTCACCGAGACCAACGGCGTCGCCCGCGTCGAGGGCGCGCTGGAACTTGATCGAACGGCGCTGGACCTTGGCATGGCGTCGGACGCCACGGCCGACTGGGTGTCGAAAATGATCGGGGTGCGGATCGAGGTGTCGGCTCGCCGCGCTCCGTGACCCGCCGCTTGCCCTGACGGAAGTCTGGCCTTACGGGTCCGCGCCTTGATCAATGATTCAGGGAGCGGTCAATGACCCTCGCACTTCTGTTTCCGGGCCAGGGCAGCCAGGCCGTCGGTATGGGCGCGCAGCTGGCCGACGCCTTCCAATCCGCCCGCGACGTCTTCGCCGAGGTGGACGAGGCTCTGGGTCAGAAGCTGTCCGTGCTGATGCGCGAAGGGCCCGAGGACCAGCTGACCCTGACCGAGAACGCCCAGCCCGCCCTGATGGCGGTGTCGATGGCGGCGATCCGGGCGCTGAAGGTCGAGTTCGGTTTCGACGTGGGGACGGCGGCCTATGTCGCCGGTCACTCTCTGGGCGAATATTCGGCCCTGGCGGCGGCGGGCGCGATCTCGCTGTCGGACACCGCACGGCTGCTGAAGCTGCGCGGCCAGGCCATGCAGCGCGCCGTTCCGGTGGGGCGCGGCGCGATGGCCTCACTGATCGGACCCAAGACCGATCTGGCGCTGGCGGAAGCGGCGGCGGCGGCCGGTTCGGAAGTGGGCGTCTGCGTGGTCGCCAACGACAACAACAACGGCAACATCGTCATCTCGGGCGAGAAGGCGGCCGTGGATCGCGCCATCGAGAAGGCCAAGGAACTGGGCGCGCGGGCGATCCCGCTGAACGTCTCGGCGCCCTTCCACTGTCCTCTGATGCAGCCCGCCGCCGACGAGATGGCGACGGCCCTGGCTTCGGCGACCATCCTGGCGCCGGTCGTGCCGGTCGTGGCGAACGTGCTGGCGCGGCCGGAAAGCGACCCCGAGGTCATCCGCCGCCTGCTGGTCGAACAGGTCACAGGCCGGGTGCGCTGGCGCGAGAGCATGGAGTGGATGGCGGGTGAGGGCGGCGTGACCCGCTTCGTCGAGATCGGCTCGGGCAAGGTGCTGACCGGCATGGCCAAGCGGATCGCGCCGGACGCCGAGAGCCTGCCGCTGAACACGCCGGAAGAGCTGGAAGCGTTCGCGAAGAGCCTGTAATTTACCGCTCATCCCGGCGAAAGCCGGGACCCAGATCTTTGGGCGATGAGCGTTTGAGTTTGCGCTGGAGCGGTGATCCCGGCCATCCTGCGCGTGAAAGCACTGGGTCCCGGCTTTCGCCGGGATGAGCGGAGAAATTCGAATGTTCAATCTTGCAGGCAAGACCGCGCTGGTGACCGGCGCGACTGGCGGGATCGGCGGGGCGGTGGCGCGGGCGCTGCACGCTCAAGGCGCGACCGTAGTGCTGTCGGGCACGCGCGAGGCCGTGCTGGCCGATCTGGCCAAAGAACTGGGAGAGCGGGCGCATTTCGCCACGGCGAACCTGTCTGACCCGGAATCGGTCGACAATCTGGTCAACGCAGCCGAGACGGCGGCGGGCGCGCCGCTGGACATTCTGGTGGCCAACGCCGGCATCACCAAGGACGGCCTGCTGATGCGGATGAAGGACGAGGACTTCCAGTCTGTCTTGACCGTCAATCTGGAAAGCTATTTCCGCCTGACCCGCGCGGCGGTGAAGGGGATGATGAAGCGCCGTTCGGGCCGAATCATCGGCGTCACCTCGGTCGTGGGCGTGACCGGCAATCCGGGCCAGACCAACTATTCGGCGTCCAAGGCCGGCATGATCGGCTTTTCCAAGTCGCTGGCGCAGGAGGTCGGATCGCGCGGGATCACCGTCAACTGCATCGCGCCGGGCTTCATCGCCTCGCCGATGACGGACGTGCTGAACGACCAGCAGCGCGACACCATCCTGGGCCGTATTCCGGCCGGCCGCCTGGGTTCAGGCGACGAGATCGCCGCCGCCGCCGTCTATCTGTCGTCCGACGAAGCCGCCTATGTGACGGGCCAGACCCTGCATGTGAACGGCGGCATGGCGATGATTTAAGGGCTGCGGCCCTTATCACGTCGCGCAACAGACTATTTCCAGCCCGAAAGCCTGTGCTAAAGGGTTGAATGCATCGGCGGTTCGGGCTTTCGGGCTTGCGTCGCCTTCGCTGCCGTGAGACGGCGATTTCTTAGCTACCCCCGCCTCCGCGGCGATTTCAAACAGGCAGAGAGACACTCATGTCCGACACCCTAGAGCGCGTTCGCAAGATCGTCATCGACCACCTGGACGCCGATCCGGACAAGGTTACGGAAAAGGCCAGCTTCATCGACGACCTGGGCGCCGACTCGCTCGACAACGTCGAGCTGGTGATGGCCTTCGAAGAAGAATTCGACATCGAGATCCCGGATGACGCCGCCGAGCACATTCAGACGGTCGGCGATGCGGTCAAGTTCATCGACGAAAAGTCGGCCGGCTGATTTCAGTCGCCGATATCGGCCGAACAGGCTGACGGTTCACAGGGCCGCCCGGCGCTCCTAGCGGAGACGCCCGGCGGCCTTTACTGTTTCTGACCCTTGGGAATCCGCGATGATTCTGAAAGGTCGGGCTGGAGATAAGGGAGCACGCACCATGCGCCGCGTCGTCGTTACGGGCATCGGTCTGCTGACCCCCCTGGGTTGGGGCGTCGAGAAGAGCTGGAAGGGTATCGTCGAGGGACGTTCGGGAATCGGTCCGATCACGTCGTTCGACACCACGGGCTATGGCTGCACCATCGCCGGTGAGATTCCGAGCGTCGATGGACGCGGCGGGGGCGGCGAAGGCGACTTCGACCCCGAGAAGATCATGTCGGTCAAGGATCGCAAGCGCGTCGACGACTTCATCCTGTACGCCATCGCGGCGGCGGACGAGGCCCTGGCCGATGCGGACTGGAAGCCCGAGACGGACGAGGACAAGGAACGCACCGGCGTGATGGTCGGCTCCGGCATCGGCGGCCTGGGCCCCATCGCCGAGACGGCCATCGTCCTGAAGGAACAGGGCGTGCGTCGCGTCAGCCCCTTCTTCATCCCCAGCGCCCTGATCAATCTGGCCGGGGGCCAGATTTCGATCCGCCACGGCCTGAAGGGGCCGAACCATGCGGCCGTGACCGCCTGCGCAACCGGCGCCCACGCCATCGGCGATGCAGCCCGGATGATTGCCCTGGACGACGCCGACGTGATGGTGGCGGGCGGGGCCGAAAGTTCGGTCGTGCCGATCGGCATCGCCGGCTTTCTGGCCTGCAAGGCGCTGTGCACCGCCTATAACGACACGCCGGAGAAGGCGTCGCGTCCCTATGACCGGGGCCATGCGGGCTTCATCATGGGCGAGGGCGCCGGCATCCTGGTGCTGGAAGAATACGAACACGCCAAGGCGCGCGGGGCCAAGATCTATGCCGAGGTCGTCGGTTACGGCATGAGCGGCGACGCCTATCACATCACCGCCCCGTCCGAGGACGGGGAGGGCGGTGTGCGGGCCATGAAGATGGCGCTGAAGCGGGCGGGGATGCAGCCGTCGGATCTTGATTACGTCAACGCCCACGGCACCTCGACCATGGCCGACTGGATCGAGCTGAAGGGGATCGAGGGGCTGGCGGGCGATCACGCCAAGAACCTGACCGTCAGTTCGACCAAGTCGATGACGGGGCATTTGCTGGGTGCGGCCGGGGCCATAGAGGCGGCCTTCTGCGTGCTGGCGATCCGCGACCAGGTCGCGCCGCCGACCATCAATCTGGACGACCCGGAGATGGAGACGCCCATCGATCTGGTTCCGAACAAGGCAAAGCCGATGAAGATCGACGTTGCCATGTCCAACAGCTTCGGCTTCGGAGGCACCAACGCCTCGGTGATCTTCAAGAAGGTCGACTGAGATGTTCGGGCGGGGACGGGTCGAGAAGTCCAATGGGCGGTCGGGGTTCACGGTCTCGCTGCTGACCGCGTCCGCCACCTTCGGCCTGTTCCTGCTCGCTGCGCTTATCGCGGTGTGGGCCATCTACTATGCGCCGGGACCATCGGCGGAGCAGGGCGACAAGACGGTCGTGACCTTGTCCAGTGGATCGGGCGTCTCGGCCATCGCGGCGCGGATGAAGGCGGCGGGCGTGATCCGTTCGACCGACCTGTTCCGCGCGGCGGCGACCCTCACGGGCGCGGATCGTCGACTGAGGGCCGGCGAATACGAGGTGCCGTCGGGCACGTCCCTGGCCGGGGTGCTGAACCTGCTGGTCGAGGGACGGGTAGTACGCCATTTCGTGACCTTGCCCGAGGGCTGGTCGTCGCTGCAGGCCGTGGACATCCTGAACAAGGAGCCGACGCTGACCGGAACGGTGGCGCAGACGCCCGAAGAAGGCAGCCTGTGGCCCGACACCTATGAGGTTTCGCGCGGTGATACGCGCCAGTCGGTGATCGACCGGATGCAGCGCGCCGCGAACGAGAACCTGCGTCTGCTGTGGAGCCAGCGCTCTCCGGCCACGGTCGCGCGCAGTCTTGAGGAGGCGGTGATCCTGGCCTCCATCGTGGAGAAGGAGACGGCTTTGGCGGCCGAGCGTCCGCGCGTGGCGGCGGTGTTCTCGAACCGGCTGCGGGCCGGGATGCGGCTGGAGAGCGATCCGACCATCGTCTATGGCGTGACCAAGGGGCGGCCGCTGGGGCGTGGCATCCGGCGCTCCGAACTGCTGGCCCCAACGCCGTGGAATACCTATCAGATCAACGGCCTACCTCCGACGCCCATCGCCAATCCGGGCAAGGAGGCGGTCAAGGCGGTGCTGAACCCGCCGGCCGATCCAGCATTGTTTTTCGTCGCCGACGGATCGGGGGGACACGCCTTCGCCCTGACCTATGACGAGCATCAACAGAACGTGGCGCGCTGGCGTCAGATCGAGCGCCAGAAGGCGGGCCTGCCGCCGGAAGCGGCCGCACCCGTGACGCCGGGGACCAGTGCGGCGCCGATGACGACCGATCCTGCGGCTGCGCCTGTCGCGGGCGGTCAGGCGACGATCACCCTTCCAGCCGGCGCGACGCAGGGACCACGATGAGCAGCCTGTCGGGAATGACCGGCTTTGGCCGGGCGGACGGGGCCGGCGAGGGCTGGGCCTGGTCGGTCGAGGTGCGCTCGGTCAACGGGCGCAATCTGGAGATCCGGTTCCGGGGACCTAACGGTTTCGATGCGCTGGAGCGCTCGGCCAAGGCCGCGGGCCAGGCGCGGTTCGCGCGCGGCCAGGTCACCATCGGCGTCCATGCCAAGCGAGCCGAGGCGGGAGAGGCGGCGGTCGCGATCAACGCCGCCGTCCTCGCGCGTTATCTGACCCTGGCCAATGAACTGGCCGAAGATGGGGCGACGCCGCCGTCCGCCGACGGCCTGTTGGCCCTGCGCGGCGTGATCGAGGCGCCGGAAGAGTTAGACGATCCTGAGGCGCGGGCGGCGGTGGAGGCGGCCATGGCCCGCACCGTCGAAGAGGCGCTCGATTCGCTGAAGGCCTCGCGCCAGAACGAGGGCGCGCAGCTGACGCCGGTGATCGAGGAGTTCATCGCCCGGATCGAGGCGCTGGTCGTCCAGGCCGAGGTCGAGGCGACGGCCCAGGTCGAGGCCATTCGCGACCGTTTCGCGCGTCGAATCTCCGAACTGGCGCCGGATGCGCCAGGATTGGAGGATCGGATTTTCCTGGAGGCGGCCGCCCTGGCGACCAAGGCGGACGTGCGCGAGGAGCTGGATCGGCTGGCGGCGCACGTCGCTTCGGCGCGCCAGCTTGTGGCCTCGGCGCCCGCCGGGCGCAAACTCGACTTTTTGATGCAAGAATTCATGCGTGAGGCCAACACGCTGTGCTCGAAATCCGCTACGACCGCGCTCACCGGAATCGGCCTGGAGCTCAAGGCCGTCATCGAACAGTTGCGTGAGCAGGTCCAGAATGTCGAATGAACGCACGCCCCGCAGAGGCGTCCTCCTGATCGTCGCCAGCCCTTCGGGCGCCGGCAAGACGTCGCTGTGTCGCCGGTTGATGGCGGATCACGGCGGGTTGGAGCTGTCCGTCTCCATGACGACGCGCGGCATTCGCCCCGGAGAGGTGCATGGACGGGACTATAATTTCGTGGAGCATGAGGAGTTCCAACGGCTGATCGACCAGGACGCCTTCCTGGAATGGGCGGACGTTCACGGCAATCGCTACGGCAGCCCGCGCGCGCCGGTAGATCGGGCGCTGGCCGAGGGCCGCGACGTCCTGTTCGACATCGATTGGCAGGGCGCGCGCGACGTCGCCGAGAAATGCCCGGAGGACGCCGTGCGCGTCTTCATCCTGCCGCCCAGTCTGGAAGAGCTGCGTCGCCGCCTGGTGACGCGGTCGCAAGACGCCGAGGACGTGATCGAGCGCCGCGTCGCCAACGCCAAGGGCGAGATCGAACACTGCGACGCCTTCGACTATGTGCTGGTCAACGAGGACTTCGACCGATCCTACGCCGAACTGGCCCACATCTATCATGCGGAGCGGTCGCGCCGGTTCCGCAACCTTTGGGTTGAGGATTATCGCACCGCTCTGCTGCGCGAAGTCGTCTGAATAAAAAGACAGCGCCGCAGGCCGTGGTGTGGCCGGCGGCGCTGCGGGGTACTCAACGCTACGCTACTGAAGCCCTTTTGCCGGACAGAAGGTTGCAGACGGTAAACGCGGCAGTAAGGAACACCCCGTAGCGGCTGAACGCGCGTGGTTTACGTCCTGTTCGCCCTCTTGACCTAACGTTAGGCGGTGAACGGGGGTATCATGCGCTTTCTGGATTCAATCGGTCCTCTTATGGCGAGCAGCGCCAAGGAACGCGCCAAGCAGGTTCCGGTCAGGCTGTTGCTGGCCAGCGTCGTCGCCTGGGCCATGTATGCGGCCGGCATGGAGCGGTGGATCCCCCTATGGTTGATGGCGGCGCTGTTCGTTCAGGCGTTCGAGCTATTTGCGATGGCGCCTTATCGACGCGCCGAACCGTCCAACGCGCGACTGCCGGTCGCGCTGGCCCTGGCGTCCACGACGCTTATGTCGGCGACTTATGGCGGTATGGCGCTGATCATCTGGTCGTCCAATCATCCGGCCCTGGTGACCCTGGCCGCCTTGACGCTTGCGGGCGGGCTATTGACCAATGTGGCGTCGGGGATCGGGTCGCGGACAGTCTTTTTCATCGGCGGCGGGCCCTATCTGGCGGTGCTGGCGCTGATGCCCGTGGTCAAGATCATCCAAGGCGACACCCATGGCGTCGTGGTGATGACCCTGTCGGCCGCCCTGTTCGCGGGGGCGATTCTGAACGTCTATTGGCGGGTGCACGCCGCACGTCAGGCCGAGGTTCAGTCCCGCGCTGAGGCCGAGCAACGGTTGGAGCAGGCGCAGGCGGCCATGGCGGATCGCGCGGCCATGGCCGCCATCGTCAGCCACGAACTGCGCACGCCCGTCAGCGCCATCCTGGCGGGCGCCCATGTCATTCGCGGCGGCAAGCTGCCCGAGCAGCGCGAGGAGACCGCCGACCTGATCATCGACGCGGGTCGCCTTATGACCGGGATGCTGAACGACCTGCTGGACCACTCCAAGATGGAGGCGGGGGCGATGTCGATGGAGAGCCGCGACTTCGAGTTGGGCGATCTGGTGCGCGACACGGCGCGATTCTGGGCGGCGCCGGCGACCGAGAAGGGACTGACGCTGGAGATGTCGGGGGGCGAAGGTGACGCCATCTGGCTGCGGGGCGATCCCTATCGTCTGCGCCAGATCATCAACAATCTGGTGTCGAACGCGATCAAGTTCACGCTGGCCGGCACGATCCGGCTGCAGGCCGCAGCGCCGGGCGCCGACGGCCGCCATCGTCTGACCCTGACCGTCACCGATCAGGGGGCAGGCATCACGCCCGAAGCCATGAGCCGGCTGTTCACGCCGTTCGCGCAAGGATCAGCCGAGGTGGCGCGCACCTATGGCGGGACGGGTCTGGGCCTGACCGTCAGCCGCGAGCTGGCGCGGTTGATGGGCGGCGACCTGACGGTCACGAGCGTGCCGGGGCAGGGGGCCGCCTTCACCCTGTGCATCGACCTGCCTGCGGGCGAGCCGACGCAGGCTGAAGACAGCCTGGACGCCGCGGCGCCGGTGCTGGCGCGCCGAATCCGGGTGCTGGCCGTTGACGATCACGAGATCAATCGGCGCACCATCGCCCTGGTGCTCCAGCCGCTGGACGTGGATCTGGCGACAGCCTCGGACGGCCATCTGGCGCTGTCGCTGCTGGCTGAGCAGGCGTTCGACGTGGTGCTGATGGACGTGAACATGCCGGGGATCGACGGCAATGAGGCGACGCGACGGCTGCGCGCCTCGGGCGGTTTGAATGCTGCGGTTCCGGTGATCGGGTTCAGTGCAGGGACCGAGGTCGAGCAGGTTCAGGCCTGTTATGCGGCCGGGATGACGGACTGGCTGGCCAAGCCGCTGGAGCCTCGGAAACTTTACGACGCCTTGCACAAGGCGACGTCGTCGGGCGCGCAGGCCCAAGCGGCTTAGGAGAGGGCTGCGAACCAGGTGCGCATGCGGTTAAGCGCCTCTTCAATCTCGGGCGTCGAGACGGCGAAACTGAAGCGGATGAAACGATGGCCATCCACCGGGTCGAAGTCGACGCCGGGCGCGGTGGCGACGCCGGTGTCGCGCAGCAACTGTTCGCAGAAGGCCACGCTGTCGTTCGTAAGATGGCCGATGTCGGCCCAGATGTAGAAGGCGCCGTCCGGTGGCGCGATCTTCTTCAGGCCGAGGGCAGGCAAGGCGTCCAGCATCAGCTCGCGATTGCAGGCGTAGTTTTGGATGTGGCCCTCCAACTCATCGACAGCGTCCATCGCGACCAGACCGGCATGCTGGCTGAGGCTGGGCGGGGTCAGGAACATGTTGCCGATATAGGCGCGGGCGGCGTCGATCTGCGTTTCCGGGACCAGCAGCCAACCCAGGCGCCAGCCGGCCATGCTCCAGTATTTGGAAAAGCTGTTGATCACCACGGCGTCGGGCGCGAACTGCAGCATCGACGGGGTCGGGCCGACGTAGCTGAGGCCGTGATAGATCTCGTCCGAGACGATGGCGATGTCGCGCGCGCGGCAGACCTCGGCGATGGCGGCCAGTTCGGCGTCGGGGATGATGGTGCCGGTTGGATTGGCCGGGCTGGCGATGATGACGCCGGCGGGTGCGGGATCCAGGACTTGGAGCTGGGCGGCGGTCAGCTGGAACCGGGTGTCGGGGCCGCAGGCGATCTCGACCGGTTCAAGGTGTAGGGCGCGCAGGGTGTTGCGATAGGCGACATAACCGGGACGGGCCAGGGCGATGCGGTCGCCGGGCTTGAACAGGGTGCTGAGCGCCAGGACCAGAGCGGGAGACGCGCCACAGGTCAGCAGGATGCGGTCGGGATCGACCGTAACGCCGTAACGGTCGTCATACAGGCGCGCGATGCGGGCGCGCAGGTCGGGGCTTTCCCAATAGCCCATGGCGTCAGCGTCCAGCACCTGATGCGCACGGGCGATGGCGGCGGCGGGGGCGCCGGTCGAGGGCTGGCCGAACTCCATGTGGATGATCGAGCGACCTTCGGCCTTCAGCTGGTGCGCCAAGCGGCTGACGGATATGGCGCGGAAGGGTTCGACCGTCATGCCAGTGCATCCGCTAGGCGCAAGAAGCCCGTCACATCGATGGTCTCGGCGCGGGCGTCGGGCTCTATGCCTGCTGCTTCGCACAAGGCGGCGCCGCCGAGCTGTTTCAGGCTGGAGCGGAGCATCTTGCGGCGCTGGCCGAAGGCGGCGGCGGTGACGCGTTCCAGCTTTTTCAGGCGTTCGGGCGACGGGCGTTCGTCCAGCGGGACCAGATGGACCACGGCCGAGGCCACCTTGGGCGGCGGGGTGAAGGCGGCGGCGGGCAGGTGCATGACGATGCGGGCGGTGCAGACCGCCTGGGAGATCACGGCCAGACGGCCATAGGCGTCCTCGCCCGGCCCGGCGGCCACGCGTTCGGCGACCTCCTTCTGGAACATCAGGGTCAGGCTGTGCGGCAACCACGGGCCGGTCAGCCATTTGATCAGCAGGGGCGTGCCGACGTTGTAGGGCAGGTTGGAGACCAGATGGGTCGGGCCGGAGACCAGATCAGCCTCCTTCACCTTCAGCGCATCGGCCTCGACGATGGTCAGGCGGCCGGAGCCGTCGTCCAGTTCGGTTAGAAGGGGGACGAAGCGCGGATCCTTCTCGATCAGGACCACGGGGCCCGCGTCGGATTCCAGCAGGGCGCGGGTCAGGCCGCCGGGGCCGGGGCCGACCTCGATCACCGCGCGGCCCTCGAACGGGCCGGCCATGCGGACGATCTTGCGCGTCACATTGAGGTCCAGCAGGAAATGCTGGCCGAAGCTCTTCTTGGCCGAAAGGCCGTGGGCGTCGAGGGTTTCGCGGAGGGAAGGAAGGTCGGTCACACGCCCTGTTAGCGCGTGGCGCGGGCCGCCGCCATCTCCGATGCCAGACGAATGGCGGCGATCAGGCTGTCGGGACGCGCGATCCCCTTGCCGGCGATGTCGAAACCCGTGCCGTGGTCGGGGGAGGTGCGGATGATGGGCAGGCCCAGGGAGACGTTGACCCCGCCCCAGAAGTCCAGCGTCTTGACCGGGATCAGGGCCTGATCGTGGTACATGCAGATGGCGGCGTCGTAGGTGGCGCGGGCCTCGTCATGGAACATCGTGTCGGCGGGCCTGGGGTCGGTGATGTCGATGCCTTCAGCGCGGAGCTGTTCGGCGACCGGGATCAGGATGTCGATCTCCTGAAGGCCTAGAGCGCCGCCTTCGCCGGCGTGCGGGTTCAGGGCGGCCATGGCCAGGCGTGGGCGGGCGATGGCGAAGTCGCGCTTCAGGCTTTCGTGGACGACGCGGGCCGTGCGAGCGACGCGCTCGGCCGTGACCAGTTCCGGCACCTGATCCACGGCGACATGGATGGTGACGAGACAGGCGCGCAGGTCTTGCGCCGTCAGCATCATCACCGGGCCGCGCGTGCCGGGGTAGGGCGCATCGGCGGTCAGTTCGGCGATGAACTCCGTGTGGCCGGGGAAACGGAAGCCCGAGGCGTACATCGGCGCCTTGGCGATGGGGGCGGTGACGACGCCGGACGCCTCGCCGGACAGGGCGAAGCTGACGGCCTCTTCGATCCCGTCCGCGACGGCGGAGGCGTTTTCGGGGTCGGGCCGTCCGACCTCGACCGGCGCGGGCAGGGGGCGGTGGATGACCGGAAGCGCCGAGGCGAAGCGGCCATGGCCGTCGCCAGGCAGATTAACTTCGACCACCGGCACGCCCTGGGCGCGCAGCAAGGCGGCGTCGCCTATCAAGGCGAAGGCGAGGGCCTCCGTGTTCAGGGCCTTCCAGGCGGCGGCCACGATCTCTGGTCCGACGCCGGCGGGTTCGCCGAGCGTCAGGACCAGGGGCGCGACCGCTGGGGTCACTTGAACTCGATCAGGGCGTCGCTGCGCAGGTCGCGCAGGTAGCGACGCTCCAGCACGGCCAGGTTCTGGCTGCGGAGGCGGTTCTCGACCTGCTGGCGGTTCGGCGCCTCCGGCCCACCCACGCGGCGACCGCAGACGGCGACGAGGTGCAGGCCCAGCGGCGTGCGTATCGGCGTGGAGACCGTGCCGATTTCGCCGGTGCGGGCGAACTGCTGGAACTGGGGCGCGAGGTTGGCGACGTCGGATTCGCCCAGATCAGCGCCTAGGACGCCCTCGGTCGCGCGCGCCTGGGAGATGATGTTGTCGCAGGTCAGGCCGGTCCGCATCGCTTCCAGCTTGGCGCCGGCGGCCGCGACATCGGCTTCCGAGGCCGTGTCGGGCAGTTCGACCATGACCTGACGCAGCGAGACCAGGCTGGTCGCGGCGCCGTCGCGCTTGTCACGCAGATACAGGATGTAGACGCCGCCATCGACGACGATGGGATTGGACAGCTGACCCGGTTGAAGCTGTTCCAGGACGGTCTGGACGGCGGGTTGAAGCGAATCCTTCACCACCCAACCGGCGTCACCGGGGACGCGGGCGTTGGCGGACGGGGCCGAGGAAAACTGTTGCGCGACGGCCTGGAAAGGCGCGCCGCCGATGATCTGCTGCACCAGTTGACGAGCGCCGTTCAGGGCCGGCTGGGCGCCCCCGACGCGGGCGGCGTCGATGTAGATTTCACCGATCAGGAACTGGGGCTTGGACGCCGCTTCGTTCAGGCGACGGACTTCCTGATCGACCTGCAGGGTGCTGGGGCGAGCGCGGCTGTTGAAACGGCCGGGAATCAGCTGGCCCCAGCCGATCTGGGTGCGCAGGTTCTCGCGGAAGGCGGCGGGCTGGATGCCGCCTTGTTGCAGGAACTGCAGATAGGCGGCGGGCGCCGTGCCGGCGGCGCGGGCCATTTCCGCGATTTCGGCGTCGACCTCTTCGTCCGAGACCTTGAGGCTCTCGAACTTGGCCATCTCCTGGGTCTTCAGGCGATCTTCGATCAGGGCGTTCAGCGCGGCCTGCTGGATAGCGGGCAGGTTCTGCTCGGTCGGCTGGACCTGGGACGAAGCGATCAGCATCAGCATGCGCTGGCGCAGGTCATAGCCGGTGATGATCTTGTCGTTGACGGTGGCGACGATGCCGTCGGCCATCTCGAACTGAGGTTCGGCGCGAGCGGCGGCCGGCGCCTCCTCCGCCGCAGGATTGGGCGCACCGGCCGCAGGGCCTTGCGCGGGAGCCTGAACGGGCGCGGGCGCCGTCTGGCCATGGGCAGAACCGGCGAGCAGGAACGCCGCGAGCGCAGCCCCCGTCGAATAACGCATCAAACCCATTGGTCGTCCTGATTCCTCACAGCGGTCCGCCAGCCAGGCCGGCAGGCGGTCGCGCCCCGTAAAGCGTCATGCTCAACGCATATCGCCCTGTCCATAACCTGAACCTCCGAAAGTGGCGAGGTTTAGGCGCACATAGATGCCTTGCGACGGGCCGCCGGGCCGCGCACGTGTGTTGTCGCGGCGGTAGCCCAGTTCGAAGCGCAGGCAATCGTCGTCGAAGAGCACGCCGACTTCTGATCGGGTGATCTCGTTCTGGTCCAGATCGGCGATGCCGGCGACAGCGACGCCCCAGTTGCCATAGACGAACTGTTGGCCCGCAAGCTGGACGAACTCATAGTTTCGGTTCAGCGGTCCATCGACGGGGTTCGACTGATCCAGGATGTAGCTGACGGTCGCCAGGTTGCGACGACCCCAGCGGCCATCGATCGCAGCCTCCGCGCGACGCACGTCGCCCGAACCATCGATGGTGGCGTGAACCCAGCTGCGGATGCGGTCGGACGGTGAATAGTCGCCCTGAACCACCCAGTCGGAGCTTTCTGAGGCCAGGCCTGTCGGATCGTAGAGACGCGCGGGGGCGTCGGGGATCGAGGTGCGGAAGTCGTTCTGCTGGTCGAAGCGATAACTGCGACCGACGAACAGGCTGGCCTTGCGGCCTTCGGCCCAGCGGATGGTGGCGCGCCCGCCTGCGGTCAGGCGAGCGCCGCCCTCCAGCAGGTCGTAGCCGGAGAAGCGGTCCATTCGGAACAGCGAGGATTCGTCCAGTTCCAGAACCTGGGAATCTTCGATGGGGATGCGGCGATCCAGGCTGACCTTGTTGGAGACGGACAGTTGTCCGACCGGCTCCAGGATGATGTCGGCGTCGCTGACGCGCTTGACCAAAGGATAGCTGACATCCACGCCGGCGCTGAGGCGCGAACGGCTGACGGTTGCGTCGCTGTCGATCCCCAACATCGGGGGCAGGTCGGACATGGAATAAAGATCGACGCGGGTGTCGATGAACGGCTCGATGCGTATGCCGACCGGCAGGATGATGGCGCGCCGCCATTCCATCTGGCCTGTGATGCGGCGGCTGTCGACGCCGCCGAGACCCGTAATGTCGGGGGGCACGATCTCAGGGTTCAGGATCGGCGCGCCGACGAATCTGTCGCGATAGAGAGACACGGCCGAGCCCTTGAGGCGTAGGCGCCCGCCAAAGACGAGTTCGTGCGGTTCCCAGCGCGCGTCGATCAGGGGCGCGACCAGAGGCAGGGTGTCGTCGTTCTCGAACACCTTGAAGCCGTTCGCATCGCGGAAGTCGTTCGCGGCGAAGGCCGAGTCGAGGCGCAGGCTCTGGATCGAGAAGGCCGCAACCGACACATAGGAGCGGTCGGTCTGGTGCTCGGCGTAGATCTGGCTGATCAGGCGACGGCGGTCGCCGTAGTAGAGGCCGTTGTCCTGATAGGGCGAGCGGATGTCGTAACGGTCAAACAGGGTCTTGTCCGAGGTCCGTTCGGCCGTGAACCCGAAGCGCCACGGGCCGGCGGGATCATACTCGCCGTGAGACAGGATATAGCTGCGGCTCTTGCGATCGCCGAATCTGACGTTGCTCTCGAAGTCGCCGTCGCGGTCCAGATCGAAGTCGCCGAAATCGCGTTCGTAGGTATAGCCGCCACGCGCCACGATCATGCCTTCGGCGAACCGGCGGCGCCATTGCAGGTTCAGCAGCGGCGCGACCTTGGTGTTGATCTGGGGGCTGATCAGCCAATCCTCGGACGGCGATACGACGTGAAGATAGGGAACCTCGACCGAGACGCCGCGCCCTTCGTCAAAGTTGGTGATGGGGACAAGCAAGCCCGAGGCGCGCTCGACCGACGGGTCGGGGTGAGCGAAAAAGGGCGTGTAGAAGACCGGCACAGGGCCGATATAGAAGACGGCGTTGCGATACAGGATAGCGCGAAGCTGCTCGTCTTGAACGACACGTTCCGCCTGGATCGAGATGCTCGGCCTTTTGGGGCCGCCTTCGTCGCAGACGGGGCAGGGGGTGAAACGAGCGTAGTTTAGTTCGCTGACGGTCTCGCTGCGGCGGACGGCTGTCGCCGCCATAAGGCTGGCGCCGTTGCCCAGGCGCGTGGCGAAATCGACGGCGACCCCGGTTGTCAGGTCTTTGTCCAGCTCCAGCCGGCTGGCGTAGACGACAGTGCCGCCGGGCGCGACGGCCTCGACATTGCCCTCGCCCGTGGCCGACCCGGCGTTCAGGTCATAGGAGAGATTTTCGCCGCGCAGCACATGACCGCGCGTGCGGACATAGGCGCGGTTCTCTGGCGTGCCGCTGACGATGATGTTGTCGCCCTCGCGACGGGCGTTGTCGGCGTCCACATAGATGGCCTGGGGCGGCAGTCCGTCAGCGGGCGCCATCATGGTCGTCGCTTGGGTCGTCTGGGCCAGGGCAGGCGTGGCGAAGGGCGCGCAGGCGACCAGGGCCGCACCGGCGAGAAGCCTTGCTCTGAAAGCGTTGAAGCGCCGATCGCGGCGATCACCCTGCATAGGCCATCCGTATTCTGAGAAGCGAGCGCCCGATTAGCCGTCTTCGGTGTAGAACAGCAAGGTAAAGGCTGAGAGCGCGGTCAAAACCGGCGGCAGCCAAGCGGCGACGAAGGGCGACACGACCTCGGCCGATCCCATCGCCGACGAAAACTGGTTCAGGAAGAAGAAGGCGAAGCCCAACACCACGGCCGAGACGCTCATCCGGGCCAGGTCGCCCAGACGCATCAACCGAAGCGAGAAGGCGGCGGCCAGAATCGACATGGCGGCGAACACCAGGGGCGTGGCCAAAAGCTGCTGGAAGCGCAGGCGGTAGGCCGTGGAGGTGAAGCCGGCGTTTTCGATGCGGCTGATCTGGTTGGGCAGCGACCAGAAGGGTGTGGATTGCGGACGCGCGAACCGGTCGAAGGCTTCCTCATCGGCCAAGCTGGAGACCAGGGTCAGGCTGGAATAGGTCACGGCGCGCTGGCCGATCTGGGCGCCGACCGCATCGGTCAGTCGCCAACTGCCCGCGTTCAGCGAGGCTGATTTGGCGTCGATCCGTTCGGAGAAGGTGCGGCCGCCGCCGGGCGCGGTCGTGTAGATGAAGAAGCTGACGTTCAGCAGGCGGGCGTTGGCGCGGTCCTGCTGTCCGGCGCGGATGATCATCTGGCGCTGGTCGTCGCCTTCGCGCAGCCAGATCGCTTCTTTCGGGTCGCCGCCGGGCGCTGTGCCGGAAATTCGGGCGCGCTCGCGTTGCCACAGGCCGTCGCCAGACGAGGCCATCGGACCCAGCACGGTGACGGTCAGAATGCCCAAAACAAAGGCCATGCCGGCCGCCGGGAGGACGAAACGCCAAGCGGACACGCCCGCGGCGCGCATGGCGATCAGTTCACTGCGGCGGTTCAGGCTTATGAAGGCCGACAGGGTGCCGAACAGGAAGACGAACGGCATCAGCTGCACGATCACCGACGGCGACTTCAGCAGCACCAGGCCGAAGATCCGCACAGCCGACAGATCCTGGGCCGAGCCGACGCCGCGCGAGACCTCGACGAAGTCGATCAGCATGACCAGGGCCGAGATCACGGTCAGGGCCACGCCAAGGGACTTCAGCTGCTGGACCAGCACATAGCGTTCGATCCCGCCAAGACGGGGAATGTGCGGCGAACGACGAGCGGAAGCGACGGCGGCAGTCATGCGAACTTCGCTTTCAGACCGCGCAGGGCGGCCGAGGTGCGGCTGCGTCGGGGCTTGAGCGCACGGAAAAGAACGCGCAAGGCGACGGCGATGGCGATGAGGGGCACGACATACTGGAGGATGTTCATCCAGCCGTTCCAGGCGCTGGCGGCGACGAGGCCGTAGCCGATGACACGCAGCAGCAGGAACAGGCCCGCCGCCTTGGCGATCCGCAGCGTATAGCCGGTCCTGCTGAAGGCGCCGCCCAGGATGGCGGACAGGGCCAGAGCCATGGCGACCAGGGCGTAGAGCGGCGAAGACAGGCGCGAATGGGCCTCGGCCAGCAGTTCGCCGCGCGATCCGGCGACCTCTACGATCTTGGCCGTCGGGTTCAACAGTTGGCGCAGATAAAGGTCCGTCGGCTTGTAGCGGATCGTGTCGGTGACGCCGACGAAGGGGGCGAGCGAGAAATCGTATCGTCCGAACGACAGTGTCTCCAGCACGCCGCCCGACGAGTAACGCTGGGCCGAGCCGTCGATCATGGTCAGGACCGGCGTCCCGCCTGCGTCGCGACTGAAGCGCGCCTCTGACGCATTCCAGGTCGTGACCTTTTCCTTGTCGTCCAGATAGACGAACAGATTCTTCAGCAGGCCGTTCTGCTCAATCTGCTGGACGTAGACCGTAAGGCCGTCAGGCCCCTGGACGAACTGGCCTTCTTCGACCAGTAGCGCGGCGAGATCAGTGCGAATGTCGAAGGCCTGACGTCGGGCCTCCTGCTGCGCCCAGGGCAACAGGAAGACGTTGACCAGCAGGGTGACCAAGGCGACCAGCACGGCGATGCGGGCGGCGGGCGAGATCACCTGCCAGCGCGTCATGCCGCCTGCGAACGCCGCCGTCAGCTCCTGCTCGCGTTGCAACCGCGTCAGGGCGATCAGGGCGCCGACGAAAAGCCCGATGGGCAGAATCACCGAAAGCAGTTGCGGCAGGGCCAGCAGGGTCAGTTTGATCATGACCCACACGCTCTGGCCCCGCTCCACGATGACCTGGAGTTGGTCGAGGCTCTGGCTCAGAATTCCGATTCCCGCCAGCGCTGCGCAGGCGGCGACCACGGGGAACAGGATCTGGCGAAAAAGGTATCTTTGAATCAGGGGCATGGGCGGTTGGACTTCGCCCGGTTGCAGGCGGCGATATTGAGGCGCATCTAGTAGCACATCAGGGCGCGTCCGCGACAAGCAGACGCGCCGTTGTCTTTTTGCTGTTGCAGACGCCGGGTGGGGCCTGGCTGGAGTTGTTTGAATGAAGATCGAGTTCGCCGCCGCCGTGGACGCCGCCGAGATTCTGGCGGTTCCGGTTTTTGAAGATCGTGCGTTTACGCCTGCTGGAACGGCTCTGGACGCCAAGACCAGCGGCGCCCTGACCAAGGCCGCCAGCAAGGGCCGTTTCACCGGCAAAGCCGGCCAGAGCCTGAGCGTCGCCGCACCGGCCGGGGTTAACGCCGACGCCGTGCTGCTGGTCGGCGCAGGCGCCAAGGACAGGCTGGACGACCTGGCGGTCGAGGCCTTCGGCGGCAACGCCTATGCGGCCGTGAAACTGTCGGGCGCCGAGGTTCTGACCATCGACGCCTCGGACCTGGCGCCGGAACAGGCTGCACGTGTCGGCTTTGCTGCACGTCTGGCCGCCTATCGCTTCGACAAATATCGCACGACGCAGAAGCCGGACAAGACTCCGTCGATCACGACGATCCGCGTCGTGACCTCTGACCTGCGCGCCGCCGAGGCCGCGCTGGAGCCGCTGTCGGCCGTCGCCGACGGCGTCATCTTCGCCCGCGATCTGGTGTCCGAGCCCGCCAACGTCCTTTATCCGGCCGAGTTCGCCAAGCGCGTCAAGGCGCTGGAGAGCCTGGGGCTGGAGGTCGAAATCCTGGGCGAGGCCGAGATGGAGAAGCTGGGCATGCGCACCCTTTTGGGTGTCGGCCAGGGCAGCCGTCGCGAAAGCCAGTTGGCGATCATGAAGTGGAACGGCGGCGAGGCCGGCGCTCAGCCGCTTGCGTTCGTCGGCAAGGGCGTCTGCTTCGACACCGGCGGCATCTCGATCAAGCCGGCTGACGGCATGGAGGACATGAAGTGGGACATGGGCGGCGCGGCCGCCGTGACCGGAACCATGATCGCCCTAGCCGGCCGCAAGGCCAAGGTCAACGTCATCGGCGTGCTGGGCCTGGTCGAGAACATGCCTGACGGCAACGCCCAGCGTCCGGGCGACGTGGTCGTGTCGATGTCGGGTCAGACGGTCGAGGTGATCAACACCGACGCCGAGGGCCGCCTCGTTCTGGCCGACGCCCTTTGGTACACGCAGGAGCGTTTCAAGCCGAAGTTCATGATCGACCTGGCCACCCTGACGGGCGCCATGATCGTGGCCCTGGGCCTGGATTATGCCGGTGTCTTCTCGAACTCCGACGATGTCGCAGATCCTATCCTGGCGGCGGCGAAGAAGGTCGGCGAGAACTTCTGGCGCATGCCAATCCCGGCCATTTACGAGCAGCACATCGATTCCAAGATCGCCGACGTGAAGAACACCGGCAACGGTCGCGCCGGCGGCTCGATCACCGCCGCCCTGTTCTTGCAACGGTTCACCAACGGCGTGCCGTGGGCGCACCTGGACATCGCTCCGACCGCCTGGGCCAACAAGAGCCCCAGCCCCACCGTGCCGGAAGGCGGCGTCGGCTTCGCCGTGCGCACGCTGGATCGCATGGTCGCTGACGCTTACGAAGCCTGATCGCCGGGGGTAGAGCCGGGTGAGCGACAAGCCCGAAATCTGGTTCTACCACCTGGAGCGCTCGACGCTGGATCAGGTGCTGCCGACCCTGCTCGAAAAGACGATCGAGCGGGGTTGGCGGGCGCTGATAAAGTCGTCGCATTCGCATCGGCTGGACGAGGTCGACGAGACGTTGTGGACCTTTCATGATCAGAGTTTCCTGCCGCACGGCCGGGCCGATCAGCCTCACGCCGACCGCCAGCCTGTGCTGCTGAGCGAATCGGGAGAGAACCTGAACGGCGCTCAAGCGCTGTTCATAGTCGACGACGCAGAACTGGGCGCGACGGAAGGGTTCGAACGATGTTTCATCATTTTCGACGGTCGGGACGAACCGGCGTTGCAGCACGCACGCGGACGCTGGAAGGCGCTGAAGGAGCAGGGCGCGAACCTGGCCTATTGGCGTCAGAACGACGAGGGGCGCTGGGAAAAGGCGGCCTGATCGGGCTGATCCTGCTGGCGGGCTGTTCGACGCCTGTCGCCGATGCGCCGGCGCCGCGCGCTGTTGAGCAGGCGCAGATGAATCCGCCTGTCGGCAGTCGCATGCCAACCGGACAGACGGACGATGTCTGCAAGGCGGGTGAGATGCAGTATCTCGTCGGCAAGTCGCGCACCGAAATCCCGGTTCCGGTGGACGTCGTGAACCGCCGCGTGACCTGCACCACATGCCCGGTCACGCAGGATTTTTCGGCCTATCGGCTGAACATCTTCTACAACGAGCAGACCGGCGTCATCGAACAGGTCCGCTGCGGCTAGTCGACCGCGACCCACAGGGAGACGATCATGAAGACCCTTATCAGCACACTGGCGGCCGTCGCCGCCCTGGCGCTCTCGGCTTGCGCGCCGACCCAAACCTCCGAACCCGTGCGGCAACCGCTGGAGACGGCAGTCAAGCCGTGCAAGGTCGAGGATTATCAGAGCTACGTCGGGCGCAATCGCTCGACCATCCCGACCGCGCCTGCAGGCCAGACGTTCCGCGTGCTTTGCACCACCTGCGCGGCGACGATGGACTATCGCGAGAACCGGGTGAACTTCGTTTATGACGAGGCGACGAGCATCGTGCGCGAAGTGAAGTGCGGCTGACGTTCAGCGTCCGACCATATCGCCGGGCCATAACGGCCCGCTGAACTTGGCGGTCAGATAGTCCATGAAGGCCGTGACCCGTGCAGGGCGTGGGCCGCCGCTGGGCGCCACCAGATGAAGCGCGATGGGCGGCAGGCGCCAGTCGGTCATCACTGTCTCCAGATGGCCGTCGGCGACGTCCTTCCAGTAGATGAAGTCCGGCTGGGGAAAGAGGCCTAGCCCCGCGCACAGCGACGCCGTCAAAGCGTCTGAGTTATTGGTTCTCAGTGGCCCGCGCGGATGCACCACCACTTCTTCGCCTGCGTCATTGGTGAACCGCCAGGTGTCGGGGCTGGGCATGTAGGCGTAGCCGAGGCAGGCGTGTCGGGCCAAGTCGTCGGGGTGGGTCGGACGACCGCGCTGCTCCAGATACGACGGCGAGGCCACCAGGGCGCGCGCCACTGGCCGCAGTTTGCGCGCCGTCAGCGAGGAATCCGCAAGGGCCGCGATCCGCAGCGCGCAGTCGAAGCCGTCGCCGACCAGATCGATCACCTCGTCCGACAGATGCAGGTCGATGGACACGTCCGGGTGGGTGGCCAGGAATTCGGGCAGGGCGGGGGCGACATAGGCCATGCCGAACGACATGGGCGCGGCCAACCGCACAAGGCCGCGCGGAGTGACGGACATGTCCAACGCCTCGGACACCGCGCCCTCGGCCTCGGCCAGCATGTGCGCGGCGCGGGCGGCCAGGGTTCGGCCCGCATCGGTCAGGGCGAACCTGCGTGAGGTGCGGTGTAATAATGTGGTGCGAAGTTGCTGCTCCAGCCGTGTCACCGCCTTGGACACCGTCGCCTTGGACAGGCCCAGGGTCTCGGCGGCGCCGGAGAAGGACTGGCTGTCGGCGACCTTGGCGAAGATGGCCAGGGCTTCAAGGTCGGGCAGGCGGGACATGGGCGGCTCTGCGGTGCGAAACGATGAGTTTCGGTTGTTTCTATTTCTGATCGGTCCCCGATCTCTATCTTGGCGTCAAGCAAAGGCGTCGGACGGTTCCGACGCGAAAGGACGAGTTCGATGATCGAGCGCAGACCGTTTGAATCCCTTGGCGGCGCCAACCACGGCTGGCTGAACGCCAAACACCATTTCTCCTTCGCCAACTACTATGATCCCAAGCGGATGAGCTGGGGCAATCTGCGTGTCTGGAACGATGACGAGATCGCCGCCGGCTCTGGCTTCCCGCCTCATCCGCACGCCGACATGGAGATCATCACCTATGTCCGCGACGGGGCCATCACCCATGAGGACAGCCTGGGCAACAAGGGCCGCACCGTCGCTGGCGATGTGCAGGTCATGAGCGCGGGCACCGGCATCCGCCACGCCGAATACAACGCCGAGCCGGAGCTGACGCGGATCTTCCAGATCTGGATCGAGCCGACCAAGCGTGGCGAGGCGCCCAGCTGGGGCTCCAAGCCCTTCCCCAAGGGCGAGCGGTCGGGTCAGTTCGTGGTCCTTGCCTCGGGCTTCGAGTGTGATGAGGACGCTTTGCCGATCCGCACTGATGCGCGGATCGTGGCGGCGACGCTGAAGGCCGGCGACAGCGCCGACTATGCGCTGGGCGCCGACCGTCGAGCCTATCTGGTTCCGGCCAAGGGCGAGGTCGAGGTCAACGGCGTCAAGCTGAACGCTCGCGACGGCGCAGCCATCGCCCAGGAGGATGTCGTGACGGTCAAGGCGTTGTCGGACGCAGAAATCGTGCTGGTGGACGCCGCATGATTTTAGGATCAAGCTTCACGGTCGGACCTGATCCGACCGTGAAGTCTGCACCGACAACCGAGGAATGAGAATGTTCAATCAAGTGAATGGCTGGTCTTCTCGCGCGCTGGCGGCGCTGAGGATCGTGGCCGGTCTGCTGTTCCTGGCGCATGGCGTCGTCAAGGTGTTCGGCTTTCCTGCTGGGGCCGAGCAGGGTCAGCAGGAGCTGTTGTCGCTGTTCGGCATCGGCGGCCTGATCGAACTGGTCACCGGCCTTCTACTGATCTTGGGCCTGTTCACGCGTCCGGCCGCGTTGATCGCCTCGGGCCAGATGGCGGTAGCCTATTGGATGTTCCACTTCCCGCGCGATCCATATCCGGCGGTTAACGGCGGCGATGCTGCCATCCTGTTCTGCTTCGTCTTCCTCTACATCTTCACGGCCGGTCCTGGTGCGTGGAGCATCGACAACCGTAGCGAAAGACGCTTCTGACTTGTGAGAATAACAAGGGCCGCTGCGCTGTCCGGCGCGGCAGCTTTTTCGTGTCTAAAGGGTCGCCGCCCAGTCTGCTGCGCGGACCAGGCTGTCGACGATGCCCGGCTCGGACGAGGCGTGGCCGGCGTCGCCAACGATGTCCAGATGCGCCTCTGGCCAGGCTCGGTGCAGCGCCCAGGCGCCCGAGATCGGCGTCACCACGTCGAACCGGCCCTGCGCGATCCAGCAGGGGATGTGGCGCATCCGGTCCACGTTCTTCAGCAGCCAGCCGTCCTCCTCGAAGAAGCCGGCATTGGTGAAGAACCAGTTCTCAATCCGCGCGAAGGCGACGGCGAAGTCAGGTTCGGCGAACTTTTCCGGTTTGGCGTTCGGGCCCTCGACGCTGACGGTCTCGCCCTCCCAGCTCGACCAGGCGACTGCGCAGCGTTCACGTTCGGCCACGTTGTCGCCTATCAGACGTTTGTAATAGGCGGCCATCAGGTCGCCGCGCTCGGCCTCGGGGATGGGGGCGACGAACCGTTCCCAGGCGTCCGGGAAGATCATCGAGGCGCCGTCCTGGTAGAACCAGTGCAGTTCCTTCTTCGTCAGCAGGAAGATGCCGCGCAGCAGCAGGGCCAGAACCCTGTCCGGGTGGGTGATGGCGTAGGCCATAGACAGGGTCGATCCCCAGGAACCGCCGAACACCACCCATTTGTCGATGCCGCATAGCGCCCGCAGTCGCTCGATGTCGTCGATCAGGGTCCAGGTGGTATTGTCCTCCAGCGAAGCGTGAGGCCGCGACAGGCCGCAACCGCGCTGGTCGAACATGATGATGCGATAGACGGCCGGGTCGAAGAAGCGCCGCATGCCGGGGTTCACCGCGCCGCCCGGCCCGCCGTGCAGCACCAGGACAGGCAGGCCTTGGGGATTGCCGGATTCCTCGTAATAGATCTCGTGCACGCCCTCGGTCGTCATCCAGCCCGAGGTGTAGGATTCGATCTCGGGGTGGAGCACTCGACGCGGCTCGGTGGGCGTAGGGAAGGCCATGAAGGAACGGTCTTTCTGCGAGGACGAAGCGATTAGGAACGAAGCGCGGCGATGGCCAGGCAGACCCAGCCGGCGATCATCAGCAGGCCGCCGATCGGGGCGACGGCGCCGAAGGCGGGGACGCTGAGGAAGGCGATCAGGGCCAGCGAGAGGCAGAAGACCAGTCCCCCGATCGCGCTCAGCCAGCCGGCGATACGCGCCAGCCGACCACCCGCGATCCATTGGGCGCAGCCGAAGGCGAAGACGGCGTGGATCAACTGATACTGGCCGCCGGTGGTCAGTAGGGACTTCACCTGAGGCCCTGCGCCGTGAGCCGCAAAAGCGCCCAGGGCGATGGCCAGGACGCCGTTGAGGGCTGCGAAGAGGATCAGGTTGCGACTCGCTGTCATCCGAGAACCCTAGCCCGGCGAATCCCGAATGTCTGCGACCTATGAGGGGTTCAGCCCACGCGAGGCAGGGGCGTCAGGTGGCTGGCCATTGCGGAAGCGGCGGCCTTGATGCCCTTGCGTACCGCAGCTTCGTTGGCGGGAGCAGGCGCGCGCAACAGACCGATGGACGGCGTCAGCGGCCCGTCCGGCAGGTCGGACAGGACGCGATAGAGAAGATAGGATCCGACGTCTTCCTCGACCTCGGACGTGGCATCCGCCGAAAGCCCGGCGGCGGTCAGGGCACGAACCATGTCGGCGACAGGGGCGGTCGTGCGGGCGATGCCGGGGCCGGTGCGCGACAGGCGGTCCTTATAGTCCAGGGTCCGGTTCTCGGCGCGCATCTGAATGCGGAAGCCATCGCCCTTGTGCGTGCGTCCGACCAGCAGCACGGCGCGACATTCGCCGCTGCCCAGGCGCGCGGCCAGCGTCGAGGCGAGGACATCGGGATCAGCGGCGGCGATGGGAACGGAACGCGCGCCAATGGGGCTCCAGATTTCGCCGGACAGGTTCTCGACCAGATCCCAGCCGCCGTCCTCGCTATCGTAGGTGCAGATGATGATGCCTGGGCGGCGGTCAACGCTCGCAGGGCCGTCGATATCGTTCATCGTGCCGGCCATAGCCCCATCCATGACAGTTCGGTGACGCGCAGGAGGCTGTAACTTCCCAACGTCGTCAAGCCCTGTTGATCCTTAACCCAGGTCGCCCACGGCCGCATCAAGCAACATGAAGGCGCGACCGCTGTCGGAGGCCAGGCTGCTCTGCACGGCCGCGCTGTCGCCGGCGCGGGCCGAGGCCGAGAGCATCACGGCGAAGTTGCGGACATAACGTTCGGCGTCGGCGCGCAGTTCGGCGTCACTGAGCACGCGACGCGAGACGCTGCGAACGGCGGCGGGGGCGACGCGGCGTACAATCTGACGCGCGGCGTCAGGATCGCCCTTGCTTATCGCACGGGCCGCCTCTTCGACGCGTGAGCGGGGCAGCAGGGCGTTGGGATCCACGCCCATACGCCGGATGGCGGCGGCGACTCGTTCTGACAGGGCCTCGGCCTCGGCGGGCGAGGGGGAGGGCGTGTCCAATTCTAGCGGGGCCTCATTGTCGTCGCCGGACACCAGATCGCTCCAGTCCAGTCCTTCGCTTGCGGTCTCTCGCGGCGTCTCGGCGGGCTCAAGGCGAAGACGGCTGCGCAAACCGAACCGACGCTCCTCTACCGGCGGCGCCGGCGGAGGGGGCGAGCGTGACGCGCGCGGCTCGGGACGCGCTTCAACTTCAGGGGTCGGTTCGCGACGGCGAGGCGGAGATGATGCATCGCCAGACACCACGCCCATCAGACGTACGGCCTCGGTCAGCATGTCGTAGTTGCGGCGCACCCGTTCCTGGAAGCCGACATCCAGCGCCTCGGTGTCCTCGGCCGCCTTGCGGGATGCGGCGGACAGTGAGGCCAGGCCGTCCTCGACCGTCGCGCGTACGGCGTCGGCGCGGGCGCGGGCTTCCTGCGGCAGGCGCGAGGCGCGTTCGTCGATGTCCGCGACGGCGGTGTCGATTTCTGACAGGGCCGAGCTGAGGCGAGTGACCAAGGTCTCCAAGCGGTTGGCCATCCGCTCGCCGGCCTCGTCCACCAGGCCGGAGGTTTCGCCGACGATGCGACGGGCGTCCGCGATGCGGGCGTCAGCGGCCTGATCGGCCTTCTGGGCGGCGTCGAACAGGGATTCGCCCAGTCGATCGGTGCGAAGCCGAGCCTGTTCGGCCGCGTCGGCGGCGGCCGCGCGGGAATCCTCGGCCGTGGCGCGCATCTGCTCCAGCGCGCGACGGGTCTCTTCCATCAGGGCGTCGCGGGCTTCGGCGGCCAGAGCCTCGAAACGGTCCAGGGCGACCTTGGTGGCGGAATCAAAGCCGTCGGCCTCGCGTTGCGACATGTCCACCAGGGCGCGGAACTGATCGGCGGCGGCCTCGACCAGGTCGCGCATCGACTCGACCGAGGTCTGGGACGTGCGATCCAGATCGCCGGCTGCGGTGCGGGTGGCGGACAGATGTTCGACCAACTGGGCGCGCTGGCTCTCGACCTGGGCGGAGAAGTCCTCCTGATCCGTGCGCAGGGCGTAGGCGGCGGTAACCAGGGCGGCGCGTTGCTGACCCAGGCCTTCCTCGACCGACTGGATCTGTTCGGCGACGCCGGAACCGGCGTTCTCAAGTCGTATAGTCTGGCGCGCCAAGTCGTCGGAGGCGACGCGGGCAGCGTCCTGAGCCTCGCCGGCGGCGGCGGCGAGATCGGCGGCGCGGGCGGCAAGCGCTGCCTCGGCCTCGCGCAGTTGCGCCTGGGCCAGGTCGGAGGCGTCGGCGACCATGCGCGACTGGCGCTCGACCGCGTCGATGACGCCGGACGCCTGGGTGTCCAGGTGAAGGCCCAGCGTCTGCATCTGGTCCCGCTCCCGACCCAGGTTTTCGGTCAGGCGGCGGGCGGTGCGGCCGGCGTTCTCGGCGGCTTCATTCAGGCGAGTGGTTTCCTCGGCCAGGGCCTCGCGCAACATGGACATGTCGTTGCGGGCGCGTTCGGCGGCCAGGGCGGCATGGTCGATGTCGGCGCGCAGAGATTGCAGGACCTCGCCGGTCTGCTGGGCGGCGAGGGCGGTGGGGGCGACCAGGGCCTCGGCCAGTTGTCGGGCGCGGCGAGTCTCGGCGGCCAGACCCGCGCCTTGGCGCACGGCATGGGCCAGCATGATGGCGAGGCCCGCGGGCGCCAGGGCGATCAGGGCGTAGATGGCGATCCGCAACGGGTCCAGCTCCGCTCCGCCCGCGCCGAACTCATAGGCGGCCCAGGAAGCGACGCCGCCGATCCACAGGGCGGACGCGATGCCGGCGATCAGATAGGCGTGACGACCGGACGGCTCGGCCTGGGTCTTGGTCGAGACGGTCTTCACCACAGGCGGTTTGGACAGTTCGAAGGTCGCGGGCGGCTTTCCGGCGGCGACCGCCATTTCGACGGATGCCGTCGATTCCGGCATAGGCTCGGCGGTCAGTTCAGGCGGGACGACCGAGGCCGGTTCGGCGATAGGGCCGCGCGCGGCGGTCTCGGCGCGTTCCTGGGCCAGACGTTGCTCTTCCAGCAGGCGACGGCGACGGCGCTCGGACATCGGCGCTTCGAACGTCGGCTGAATGATCTCCAGCTCGGGCTCGGGGATTGGTTCGAGCTCGGGCGTCGCGTCGTCCGACGGCGTTTCGTCGGCAGTCGACAGTTCGACGGGGATTTCGACCTCGTCGTCGGTCAGCTTCAGCGGCGGCCGTTTGGGAGACTTCATCAGCTCTAAAACTCGATCTCTACGCGGGCGCCCGACAACGCCGATGAAACCCTAGAGCATGATTGGTTCGGACGGAACCGACTCGAACGCGATCAGCAGTCGCGCCTGGTTTCCGACAGGACGGCCGAGGACGATCCGGCGTCGCGACATTCGACGACACGGCGGACTTCGCGGTCGGAATGCGACGGGGTGTGGGTGTCCACGCCGAACTGGGACAGGACGGCGGCGGCCAGAAGCGCGATGAAGCCGGCGATCAGTTCGACCAGCGCCTGCATTCCACCCTCCCTCGCGGCCCGAATGGCCACGCTCCTTATGCGCCAAATCGACGAACGTCACAATCCCGCCTTCAACGCCCGCCCCTTCAAAGATTGACCGCGCGCGAACTGCGTGGAACGGAGGCAGGAGGCGCTCCGACACCGTGTCACGCGAATCAGTCAGATGGGTCGCATGACGCAGAGCGGCGACAGTTACGAAGGCAGTTTGCTAGACCCCGGTCCGGGGCTGTGGACCGTCGCGGTCGCCAATCGCTTTTCCGTGCTGATGGAGAACGAGGCCTATTTCGACGCCCTGTCGTCGGCGATCCACAAGGCAGAACGCTCCATCGTGCTGCTGGGCTGGCAGTTCGATCCGCGCACCCATCTGGACCCCGAAACCCGGCCCGGCGACAAGTCGGCCGAGATTGGTCGCCAGTTGCGGATGTTGGTTAAGAAGAAGCCCGATCTTGATGTGCGGCTGCTGATCTGGAAATCGCCGCTGCTGATCGCGGCGTCGCAGGGCTTTTATCCGCACCGGGCGCAACGCTGGTTCCGCAAGCGGATGGTGGAGTTCCGACTGGATTCGCCGGGACCGATCGGCGCCTGCCATCACCAGAAGGTGGTGGTGATCGACGACAAGGTGGCCTTCTGCGGCGGGGGCGACATCTCGACGGACCGCTGGGATTCCGACGAGCATCTGGACGGCGATCCGCGCCGCGCCCTGCCCAGCGGCCTGATCTGCAAGGCGCGCCACGAGGTGATGAGCGTGATGGATGGCCCGGCGGCGCGCGCGCTGGGCGATCTGGCGCGGGAGCGCTGGTTCAAGGCGACCTGGGAACGCACCACCCCGGATGAGGTCGAAAGCGATCCTTGGCCGGATGGCGTGCCGGTGCAGATGACCGACGTGCCCGTCGGCATCGCCCGCACCGAGCCCAAATGGTCGGGCCGGCACGAGGTGCGTGAGAGCGAGGCTCTGCACCTGGAAGCCATTCGTCGGGCTAAGCGTCTGATCTATTTCGAGAACCAGTATTTCACCTCACCGGTGATCGCCGCCGCCCTGGCCGAACGGCTGGCCGAAGTGGATGGACCGCAGGTGATCGTCATCTCGACGGCGAAAAGCCCCAGTTGGTTCGACAGTCTGACCATGGACACGGCGCGGGCCGAGGTGCTGCATCGGCTGGAGCAGGCCGATACCTACAACCGCTTCTTCGCCTTCGCCCCGCTGACCGAGCATGGCGACCGGATCATCGTCCATGCGAAGGTGACGATCATCGACGACCGGCTGCTGAGGATCGGATCTACGAACCTGAACAACCGCTCGATGGGGTTGGACACCGAGTGCGACATCGCCGCCGAGCCGACAGATGCGGCTGGGCGGGCCGTGATCACCGCCCACCGCCACCGCACCATCGCCCATTGGCTGGGCGTCGCGACCCAGGATTATGCGGCGGTGGAGGGGGTGTTCGGATCGGTCGGCCAGGCGATCTGCAGCTTCGAGACGGATCGGTTGAAGCCGCTTGGGTCGGACCCGCCGACGCGCATCCAGAGGATGTTCGCCGAATGGCAACTGGGCGATCCGACCTCTTCGACCGACGCCTGGCGGCCGTGGAAGCGGCTGAACCGGTCGCACCGCACCCGCCCCGCGTCCGAGGGCGGTCAGGCGCCGGGCTGAATTACGTCGAAGTCGATGATCAGCGGCAGATGGTCCGACGCCACCCTCGCCAGGGGCGAGAAAGCCGACCGCACCGCGCGGATGCGGATCTCCGGGCTGACGAAACAGTGGTCGATGCGGATGGCCGGGAAGGCAGAGGGGAAGGTCTTCACGCTGGGCTTCAGGCCCAACTGACGCTGACAGTCCTGAAGGCTTCGGCACAGGGTCTGGTAGGGGCGGGTGATGGAGGTAGCATTGAAGTCGCCCGCCAGCAGCGTCGGACCCGTGCAGGCGCCGACCCAGCCTGAACCGGCTAGCGCCGCCGCCTGAAGTCGTTGCTCGCGCGGCACCAGGCCCAGATGGGTGTTCAGAACGTTGATGGCGGTTCCGCCGATCTCGATCTCGGACCAGATGGCGCCGCGCGGCTCCAGACCCGGAATGCCCTTGATCGTCGGGAGGGCGTCGGCGCGCATCAGTCGTTCGGGGTGGGGTGTCAGGATGGCGTCGCCATACTGTTCCGCCTCGACCCGCATCGCCGCATGAAAGCGCGAGGTCATGGCCAGACCCTTGGCGATAGCCTGCGCCTGATCCACGCCGCCGGTGCGGACGCGGCCGACATCCAGTTCCTGAAGGCAGACGATGTCCGGTTCGTATTCGCCGATGACGGCGACGATCCGGCTGACGTCCAGCCGGCGATCGGTGCCGACGCAGCGATGGACATTGTAGGTCAGAAGACGGGGCATGATCGGGCGGATCTGTGAGCGTTGACCGTGGGCTAGGCCTTCTGACGCGCGATTGCGACCCCGATACGACGGTCAGAGCAGGATCAGGTGATCAGGCAGTTCGTTGGGATTGTTCGGGCGCGGCGGGAAATGTCGGGCCAACACCTCTCCGCACAGGGCGATAGCCGCCGCAAACCCTTCGACCGGACGGTCGGCGCGCAGTTCGCGGGTCAGAACCGCGACGGCCTGGGCCCAGGCCTCTTCATCGACCTTGGTGTAGATGCCCTCGTCCGCGATCAGCTCGACCTGCTGCTCGTCCAGGGCGGCGAAGATCAGGACGCCGGTGCGCTGGTCGGTGACATGGACGCCTTGGGCCAGGAACTGCTGAAGGGCCGCCTCTCGCACTCGCGCCCGTCGGATGGCTGGGGGCGTCGCCAGACGACGGACAGCGGAAATGCGGGTGAACAGGAAGACGCCGATGAAGACCATCGCCTGGGACAGGGCATAGAGAGCCAAGGCCTGACCCGTGGTCGCTGCCTGTGCGGCTTGATGCGCGGCTTCCCACCTGTCGCCGGGCCAGCGGAAATCCAGCACGAAGGGAATGAAGACGATGGGCGTCAGCAGCGCCATCGCCGCCGCCCAGGCCAGGCTGACATCCACATAGGCGGACACCCGTCGTGAGACGACGCAGAAGATTTCGCCCGACGTCTGCTGCTCAGCCGTTGAGATGGCCTCGGCGATCCGGGCGCGGTCGTTGTCCGTGATTTGCATCACCATCCCCCCGAGGCGCCGCCGCCGCCGAAACTGCCGCCTCCGCCACCGAATCCACCACCGCCGCCGCTGAAGCCGCCGCCGCCGCGCCCGGAGTTTCGCAAGGCCTCGGATGCGGCCCACAGCAGGACCGAGCCGACGTTGCTGCGGCGTCCCCGCCCTGAACGCATGGCGATCAGGAACATGAACAGGAAGATGGCCGCGATGATGACGATCGGCACGATGGATTCGCCCTTGGCATCCTGTTGCTGGACCGCCGCCTGGGCCCGAGCCTGGGCCTCTGCGGGATCGAGCGACAGCTGCGCGATCAGGGCGTCCACGCCCTTGATCACGCCGGCCTGATAATCGCCGTCGCGGAACGATGGCAGGATGTCGTTGCGAATGACCTGGGACGAGAAGGCGTCGGTCAGGATCGGCTCCAGCCCGTAGCCGACCTCGACGCGGACCTTGCGTTCGTTCGGCGCGACGATCAGCAGGACGCCGTTGTCGTTTTCCTTCTGGCCGATGCCCCAGGCGCGACCCAGCTGATAGCCGTAGTCCTCGATCGCCTGGTCCTGAAGACTGTTGACCGTGACGACCGCTAACTGGTCCGTGGAGCTGGCTTCCAGCGCCGCCAGCTTCTCGGTCAGGGCCTGTTCGGTCGCTGGATCGAGCAGATTGGCCTGATCGACCACCCGGCCGGTCAACGCGGGGAAGTCGAGCTTGCTTTGGGCGGCCGCCGGAAAGGCCAACAGCAGAGCGGCGATCAGGCCCAGAAGGAGGGCGGCGAGGCCCGTCGGACGCCGCGCTGCCGCGTGAAACGCTGTCACTGAGCGGGCGGGGGCGCGCCCGGCGCCACAGCCGGTGCACCGCCGCCGGGCGCCGAGGCGTTGGCGGGCGGGGCGTTCAGGTTGAAGTTGACTTGGGGCGCCGACTGGGCCGCTGCCGTGGCGGTGAACAGCTGCATCGGCTGCGAGCCGCCGTGCAGGGTCTTGGCCCAGATCACCTGCGGGAAGGTGCGCAGCGTGGTGTTGTAGTCGCGGACCGCCTCGTTGTAGTCGCGGCGCGAGATGGCGATGCGGTTCTCGGTGCCTTCCAGCTGCGACTGCAGGGTCAGGAAGTTCTGGTTGGCCTGAAGCTGGGGATAGGCCTCGACCGTGACCAGCAGGCGCGACAGGGCGCCCGACAGTTGTCCCTGGGCCTCCTGATACTGCTGGAAGGCCTGCGGGTTATTCAGGTCGTCGGCCGAGACATTGACCGAGGTGGCGCGGGCGCGGGCGTTGATCACGTCCGTCAGGGTGGTGCGTTCCTGGATCGCGGCGCCCTGAACGGTGGCGACCAGATTGGGAACCAGGTCGGCGCGGCGCTGATACTGGCTCTGCACGTCCGCCCAGGCCGCCTCGGCGCGTTCCTGCTTGGTCGGAATGGTGTTGTAGCCGCAGCCCGCGACTGCGGGGACGATCATCAGAGCGCCGGTCAGAGCGACGGCGCGAACGTTGAAGCGGACCATGACATCTCCCAGTCGGCGATAGCGCCGCAGAGCGGGACTATTCACCGGCCCAATAAATGCATCAAGCGTCCAATGGCTCCGGTTGGATATTGTTGATGCGGCAGGCCGCCGAATAGGTGTTGGCCAGCAGACAGGCGATGGTCATGGGGCCGACGCCGCCCGGCACCGGGGTGATGCGACCGGCGACCTCGACCGCCTCCTTGAAGGCCACGTCGCCGACGACGCGGGTCTTGCCTTCGGCGGCCTTGACCGGGTCGGCCGAGGGGACGCGGTTGATGCCGACGTCGATGACGGTCGCGCCCGGCTTGATCCAGTCGCCCTTGATCATCTCGGGACGACCGACGGCGGCGACCAGGATGTCGGCGCGGCGGCACACCTCGGGCAGGTCACGCGTGCGGGAATGGGCGACGGTGACGGTGCAGCTTTCGCCGAGCAGAAGCTGGGCCATCGGCTTGCCGACGATGTTGGAGCGGCCGACGATCACGGCGTTCAGACCCGACAGGTCGCCCAACTGATCCTTGAGCAGCATCAGGCAGCCCAGCGGCGTGCAGGGGGCCAGGCCCGGCAGGCCGACGGCCAGCCGACCCGCGTTGACGACGTGGAAGCCGTCCACATCCTTGTCCGGAGAAATGGCGTCCAGCACGACCGAGGCGTCGATGTGGGCGGGCAAGGGTAGTTGCACCAGAATGCCGTGGATGCCCGCATCCGCATTCAACTGGGCGATCAGGGCCAGCAGCTCTTCTTGGCTGGTCGTATCAGACAGGCGGTGGGTATCGGATCGCATGCCGGCGCGCAGGGTCGTCTCGCCCTTGTTGCGCACATAGATCTGGCTGGCGGGATCCTCACCGACGATGACGACGGCCAGGCCGGGTTTGACGCCGTATGCGCTCTCCAGCCGGGCGACGGCAGCGCCGACACGCTCCACCAGGGCAACCGAAAAGGCCTTGCCGTCGATCAGGGTCACAGGCGTGGATTGGGCCGACATGGCAGCTCCGTCTGGCGGGAAATCAGGATGGCGGCGATTTACAGCCGTCACGGTTCGGCGTCTATGATCCGCGTCCACTACTGGAGGAATTCATGAACCGTCCGTCTCTTGCCGCCGCTGTCAGCACCGTCGCCCTTCTGTGGGCCGCCGCGCCGGCGATGGCCCAGGACGCCCAGCCCTTGCGGATCGGCGCGACGGTCAACGGCGCCCTGACGGACGCAGACGGCAAGGCCGCGGACGACGAATATCGCTATGACGACTATCGGTTCGACGCGCGCGCAGGCCAGCGTCTGGAAGCCATTCTGAGGTCCGACGCCTTCGATGCGTTTCTGGCGGTCTATGCGGACGGCGCCGAGGGCGAGCCGCTGGCGACCGACGACGACGGGGTGGAAGAGGGCACCGATGCCCGCCTGCGTTTTACGCCCGAGCGGGCCGGCGCCTATGTCCTGCGGGCCAGGACGCTGAGCGGACTGGATGGCGGCGACTATCGACTGTCGCTGCAGGAACGGCCGGCCCCGCCGCGTGCGCCGCGACCCAGCGGCATCCGCCTCGGCGCGACCCAGAGCGGCGAACTGACCGCTCGTGATCCTGAGCAAGAGGATGGTGGCCGCTATGACGCCTACACCTTCAGCGCCAACGCCGGCGACCGGTTCGTCGTGACCCTGGACTCCAGCGCCTTCGATCCTCTGGTGCGGGTCGGGCGGATGAACGGTCCCGATTTCGTCGAGATCAGCTCCAACGACGACGCCCCCGGCGGCGGATTGAATTCGCGCCTGACTTTCACGGCCCCGACGGCGGGCGAATACATCATCCGCGCAACCTCGCTGGAAGACGGCTTGGGCCGCTACGAGGTTGGCCTGGCCGAGGCGCCGCCCGCCCCGCCCTCCAAGCCGATCGCCGTGGGCGACGAGATCAAGGGCGAACTGGGTTCCGACAGCGCCACCAACGACAACGGCCAGCGCGCCGAGACCTATCGCTTCACCGGCACGAACGGCCAGCGCGTCGCCATCGAGATGAAGTCGAGCGATTTCGATACCTATCTGACCCTGCGTCGCGCGTCGGACGATTCGGTACTGGCCGAGGATGACGACGGGGCCGGATCGGGCACCGATTCCCGCATCGCCCGCACCCTGGACGCCGATGGCGACTATATTATCGAGGCGCGCGGCTTCAGCGACGAGGCCGAAGGAGACTATACGCTGAAGGTGACCGAAACCGCGCCGCCGCCCCCGCCTACGGCGGCGACCTTTGGGGAGAAGGTCGAGGGTGAGATCACGGACGAGGACCCCCAGGGCGACGACGGCAAACGCTATGACGCCTATGTCTTTACCGGGACGGAGGGGCAGCGCGTCCAGGCGATCCTGCGTTCGGGCGATTTCGACGCCTATCTGGAGATCGGCGAGGCGGGCGATACGTTCGAGGCTCTGGCCAGCGACGACGACGGCTTGGCGGAAGGCACGGATTCGCGCCTGAACTTCACCCTGCCGTCGGCCGGCGATTATGTGGTGCGGGCCTCGCCGCTGAGCGCGGACGGCAAGGGGCTGTATTCGCTCGAACTGCTGGATCGCGGGCCTGAACCCAAGCCGGGCAGTCTTCTAGTTGGCGGGACCGTGCGCGGAACCCTGTCCAACAGCGCCGCCCTGAGCGACGAAGGCGCCTATTTCGACGCCTATCGGTTCCAGGCCAAGAAAGATGAGAAGTTGCGGATCACCATGGTCTCGAACGCCTTCGATTCCTTCATTGACCTGGGCCGGGTCGATGACGACGGCGACTTCACCAGCCTGGCGACCGATGACGACGGCCTGTCGGACGCTCACGCCAAGCTGGATTGGACGGCGCCGGACGATGGTTGGTATCTGGTGCGCGCCCGCGCCTATGGCCCCAACCAGACAGGCGCCTACGCCCTGACGGTCGAACGCCAGCCGGCTGGGGCTTCGGCCGTCGCCCACGATGAGATCCCCGTCATTGTGATGCCGAAATAAGGCCTGTGACCGACGCGGCTCCGCTAAACCGCAAAGACCAGCACCTGGACGTGGTGCTGGCCGGGCGCGGCCGACACGCGCGCGACGCGGGTTTCGACCGGGTGCATTTCGTCCATGAGGCGCTGCCGGATCTGGATCACGACAAGATCGACCTCGGCGCCGACTTCCTGGGCCGGCGGCTGAAGGCGCCTTTGCTGATCAGCGCCATGACCGGCGGACCGACGCGCGCCGAGGCGATCAATGCGCGCCTGGCCGAGGCGGCCCAGCATCTGGGCATCGCCTTGGCTGTCGGTTCGCAGCGCGCGGCGGTCGAGGGCGGGGCGGCGGGCGGTCTGGACCGGACGCTGCGTCGTCGGGCGCCGGACACCTTCATCCTGTCCAACATCGGGGCGGCCCAGTTGACGCGCGGCTTCGGGCTGGACGAGGCCCGGCGGGCGGTCGAGATGATCGACGCCGACGCCCTGGTCGTTCACCTGAACCCGTTGCAGGAGGCCTGTCAGCCCGAGGGCGACCGCGACTGGTGGGGCGTCGGGGCGGCGCTGGAGGCTCTGGTCCTCAAGCTGGAGGTTCCGGTCGTCGTCAAGGAGACCGGCGCGGGCCTGTCGGGACGCACGGCGCGGCGGTTGGTGGATATGGGCGTGGCCGCGGTGGATGTCGCCGGAGCCGGCGGCTCCAACTGGGGACTGGTCGAGGGCGAACGCGCCGTCGATCCGGCAGACAAGGCCCACGCCGCCGTCTTCTCCAACTGGGGCACGCCCACGGCCCATGCGCTGGTGGACGTCAGGCGCGCCTGCCCGGAGGCCGTCATCATCGGATCGGGCGGTGTGCGCAACGGGCTGGACGTCGCCAAGGCGATTCGTCTCGGCGCCGACGTGGCGGGGCAGGCGGCGGGGGTGCTGGCGGCGACGACCATCTCGACCGATGCCGTCGTCGATCATTTTCAACTGGTCATCCGACAACTGAGAACCGTCTGTTTCTGCACCAACTCCGCCAATCTGGCGGCCCTGAGACGGGCCCCGCTGCACCCCTTCGATTGATCTGCGCGGTTGCTAATCCCTCGGCGCCGCGTGTAGAGGACCGCCTCCTGTTGGGGAGTAGCTTCCGGCGTCAGCGTCGGGATCGTGTCAACATACTCGCGTTTCGACGCGTGGCGCGATCAGCGGACAATCACCGCCTAGCGAGACCAGCGCGTTCCACCGCCGCACCGGCCGGAGTGGAACCGCTGTCTTGCGTCCGGTCGAGTGCAGTCCATGACCCCAGGAACCATCGCCATCCTGTCCCTCAGCATGTCCACGGACGCCTTTGCGGCGGCCGTGGGACGCGGGGCCTCGCATCGACCGGCCGTCAAGGACGCGATCAAGGCCGGGCTGGTGTTCGGCGTCATTGAGGCAATTACGCCCCTGATCGGCTGGGGCTTGGGCATCATCGCCGCCGGCCTGGTCGAGAAGGCGGATCACTGGATCGCCTTCACCCTGCTGCTGATCGTCGGCGGCAAGATGATCTGGGAAGGCGCCAAGTCGCGCGATGCGGAAGATGACGCCGCGCCGCGCCGGTCCGGCCCCTGGGCCCTGATCGCCACCGCCGTCGGCACCAGCATCGACGCGGCGGCCGTCGGCGTGGGCCTGGCCTTCATCGGCGTGAACATCTGGGTGATCGCCGCCTCTATCGGCTTCACCACCTTCGTCCTGACCACCATCGGGATGCTGATCGGCAAGGCTGTGGGAACCCGGTTCGGCAAGACCGCAGAGATCATCGGCGGCGTGGCCCTGATCGGCCTGGGCACGACGATCCTGCTGGAGCACCTGGGCATCCTGGCCGGTTAAGCGGTCAGGCCGATGGCAGCAAGTCACCGGCAAACCTCCGGTACCTGCCCGCCCTGACGCCGTCCGTCGCACGGGCGATGTCGGGCGCGAAATAGTGGTCACTGGTGTAGGGGGCGGCGGCTTCGCGGACGATGGCGAAGACCTGTTCCAGCGCGGGGGAACTGGTCAGGGGGCGATGGAACTCAATCCCCTGCGCCGCCGCCAGCAGTTCGATTCCGACGACCGTCGCCGTGTTCTCGGCCATATCCAGCAGACGGCGCGCGCCGTGGGTGGCCATGGAGACGTGGTCTTCCTGATTGGCGCTGGTGGGCACCGTATCCACGCTGCACGGATGGGCGACCATCCGGTTTTCGGCGATCAGTGCGGCGGCGGTCACCTGCGCGATCATGAAGCCGGAGTTCAGGCCGCTTTCCTTGACCAGGAAGGCCGGCAGTTCGCTCATCTTCGGATCGACCAGGATGGCGGTGCGACGCTCGGAGATATTGCCGATCTCGCACAGGGCCATTGCGATCTGATCGGCGGCGAAAGCAACAGGTTCGGCGTGGAAGTTTCCGCCCGAGATCACGTCTCCGTCCTCGATGAATACCAGAGGATTGTCGGTCACGGCGTTGGCCTCGCGTTCCAGAGTGGCGGCGGCCGTGTTCAGCACGTCCAGGATCGCGCCCATGACCTGGGGCTGGCAACGCAGGGAATAGGGGTCCTGAACCTTGGCGCAGTCGTCGCGGTGGCTGTCGCGGATGGCCGAGCCGGTCATGAGTTCGCGAAGGCGGGCGGCGACTGCGATCTGGCCCGGCTGACCGCGCAGCGCATGGATGCGCGGATCGAACGGGGCGTCGGAACCTTTCAGTGCATCGACCGAAAGGGCGCCGGCCGCGATGCCGGCGGCGAATACGGCTTCGGCCCCAAACAGGCCGGCCAAGGCCAGGGCGGTGGAACATTGAGTGCCGTTCAGCAGGGCCAGGCCTTCCTTGGGGCCGAGCGTCAGGGGCGTCAGGCCGATCTTGGCCAGGGCCGCTTCGGCCTCCAGCATCTCGCCGTTCAGCCGCGCCTCGCCCACGCCGATCAGGACGCAGGACATATGGGCCAGCGGAGCCAGGTCGCCCGAGGCGCCGACCGACCCCTTGGACGGGATGCAGGGCAGGACGTCTGCGTTGACCAGCGCGATCAGCGCCTTCAGCGTCTCGCGCCGAATGCCCGAGGCGCCCCGCGACAGGCTGGCGATCTTCAGCACCATCAACAGGCGCGTCACCGCATCGGGCAGCAACGGTCCGACGCCGCAGGCGTGGCTGAGCACCAGGTTGCGCTGAAGCGTTTCCAGATCCTCCGGCGCGATGGAGGTGTTGGCCAGCAGGCCGAAGCCCGTGTTGACGCCATAGACGGTGCGGCCCTCCGCCACGATGTCGGCGATGGTCGCCGCGCTCTTCTCGACATCGGCCCAGGCGGCGGGGGTGACAGAGACGGTCACGGGGCCGTCCAGCACGGCGCGTAGCTGGCAGAGGGTAAGGGGCGATTGGCCGATGGTCAGGGTGGTCATGGCTCAGGCCTTCAGGCTCGGAAGGTTCAGTTCGTGCTCGCGGGCGGCCGCGCGGGCGATCTCGTAGCCGGCGTCGGCATGACGCATGACGCCGGTGGCGGGGTCGTTCCACAGCACCCGCTCCAGCCGTCTGGCGGCCTCAGGCGTGCCGTCGGCGACGATGACGACGCCTGAATGCTGGGAATAGCCCATGCCGACCCCGCCGCCGTGGTGCAGCGACACCCAGCTGGCGCCCGAGGCTGTGTTCAGCAGGGCGTTCAGCAGGGGCCAGTCGGAGACGGCGTCGGAGCCGTCCATCATGGCCTCGGTCTCACGGTTCGGGCTGGCGACCGAGCCGCTGTCCAGATGATCGCGGCCGATAACAATGGGGCCGGACAGTTCGCCCGAGGCCACCATCTCGTTGAACATCAGGCCGGCGCGGTGTCGATCACCCAATCCGATCCAGCAGATACGTGCCGGAAGGCCTTGAAATGCAATGCGCTCGCCCGCCATGTCCAGCCAGCGATGCAGGCCGGCGTCGTCGGGGAAGAGCGCCTTCATCGCCGCGTCGGTCTTTCGGATATCGTCTGGATCGCCGGTGAGGGCGGCCCAGCGGAAAGGGCCGATCCCCCGGCAGAACAGCGGGCGGATATAGGCCGGGACGAAGCCGGGAAAGTCGAAGGCGTTTATGACGCCGGCATCGAAGGCGACCTGGCGGATGTTATTGCCGTAGTCGGTCGTCGGCACGCCCATCGCCTGGAAGGCCAGCATCGCCTTGACGTGTTCGACGATGGAGGTGCGCGCGGCGACGGCGACGCTGTCAGGATCGCTGACGCGCTTGTCTTCCCATTCGGCGACGGTCCAGCCGGAGGGCAGATAGCCGTTGATCAGGTCGTGGGCGCTGGTCTGGTCGGTGACCAGATCGGGGCGAACACCGCGTTTCACCATTTCAGGCAGGACATCCGCTGCATTGCCCAACAGACCGACAGATGAGGGTTTTCCCGTTCGCCCGGCGTCTTCGATCAGAGCCAACGCCTCGTCCAGCGTCTCGGCCATGACGTCGAGGTAGCGGGTCTTCAGCCGCATCTCGATCCGGCTGCGCTGGCATTCGATGGCCAGGCAGGAGGCGCCCGCCATGGTCGCGGCCAGGGTCTGGGCGCCGCCCATGCCGCCCAGGCCAGCCGTCAGGATCCACTTGCCCGACCAGTCGCCGCCATAGTGCTGGCGCCCGGCCTCCATGAAGGTCTCATAGGTGCCTTGGACGATGCCCTGGGTGCCGATGTAGATCCACGACCCGGCCGTCATCTGACCGTACATCATCAGGCCTTTGCGATCGAGTTCGTTGAAATGCTCCCAGGTCGCCCATTTGGGCACCAGGTTGGAGTTGGCGATCAGCACCCGCGGGGCGTCGGCATGGGTGCGGAAGACCCCGACCGGCTTGCCCGACTGAACCAGCAAGGTCTCGTCGGCCTCCAGCGTCTTCAGCGTCTCGACGATCTTGTCGAAGGCGGCCCAGTCGCGCGCGGCCTTGCCGATGCCGCCATAGACGACCAGGTCCTGAGGCCGCTCGGCCACTTCTGGGTCGAGGTTGTTCATCAGCATGCGCATGGCGGCTTCGGCCGCCCACGTCTTGGCGGACTTGTCCGGCCCGCGCGGGCTGCGAACGATCCGGGCGTTGGGCGTGTTCATCTTTGGCTTTCCGCGAAGTCGATGCAGGCGGTCAGGACGCGGTGCAGATGCCGACGCATCGGCTTGGCGCGCTCCGGTTCGTAGGCGCTGGGCCAGTTGTCGGGCGACACAGGACCGGCGTGATCGAGGGTGTAACCCCGGTCCGCCAGTTCCATCTGGATGGCGTGAACGCCGGTTTCGGGGCGGCCATAATGGCGTGTGGTCCAGCCGCCCTTGAACCGGCCGTTGACGATCAGGCTGGCCCCACTGACGGCGCAGGCGGCTTCGACAGCCTGGGTCAGTTCAGCGGCGCAGGTCGCGCCGTCGTTGTCGCCGATGTTGAACTGGGGCAATTCGCCCTCGAACAGGCGCGGCACCACCGAGCGGATCGAGTGGGCGTCGTAGAGGACGACAGGGCCTTTGATACGCAGGCGGTCCAACTGATTCTGAAGGGCGGCATGATAGGGATCGAACCAGGTCGCCCGTCGCTCGGCGATCTCGGCCGCGTCGGGTTCTTGGCCCGCCGGATATAGTGGCTCGCCGTCGAAGGTTTCGATGGGGCACAGGCCGGTGGTCGTCATGCCGGGGTAGAGGGAGGCCCCCGACGGATCGCGGTTCACGTCGATGACGCTGCGCGACACGCCGGTGCGGACCAGGGTTGCGCCCATGTCGACGGCGAAGTCGTACAGCCGATCAACCCACCAGTCTGCGTCCTTGCGCGCCAGCCAGCCTGAATTCATCCGCGCCTCGATGGCGGCCGGAATGTCGGTCCCCGTGTGCGGCAGGCCGATCACCAGCGGCGCCGAACCCTCATGGACGGTCAGCCAGTCCTGCATCCGTTCAGCCTCCCTCGCCAAATCGATCCATCGTGGTATGTCTAGACATATTGATCGTAATCAAACGGACCTGTCCAGTGACCCTTCAGCCGCAGCCTGTGGATCGCACCCTCTGGTTCGAGGCGGCTCTGCTGCCGGACGGCTGGGCGCACGATATCCGCGTCGGCATGGCGGACGGGCGAATCGCCAGTCTCGAAGCGGGCGTAGCGCGCATTGGAGGGGATGAGGGCGGCGGAGTCGCCTTGCCGGGCGTGGCCAATGTCCACAGCCATGCCTTCCAGCGGGCCATGGCCGGTCTGACCGAGGCGCGCGGGCCATCCGACGACGACTTCTGGACCTGGCGCGAACTGATGTACCGCTTCCTCGACCGGGGCGGGCCGGAAGAGATCGAGGCCATCACCGCCCTGGCCTTCATGGAAATGCTGGAAGGCGGCTTCACCCGCGTCGCCGAGTTCCATTATCTGCATAACGAACCATCGGGCGCCGCCTATGCGGATCGGGCCGAGATCGCCGCGCGGATCGTGGCGGCGGCTGAAGGGACGGGCATCGCCCTGACCATGCTGCCGGTCTTCTACGCCCATGCCGGGTTCGGGGGGCAGCCGCCGTCGCACGGACAGCGTCGCTTCATCAACGATCTGGACGGGTTCGCGGATCTGGTCTCGCAGTGCAGGACTTTGACGGCCGATCTGCCGGACGCCGTGGTCGGCGTGGCCCCGCACAGCCTGCGCGCCGTCAGCCCGGACGAGCTCGCAGCCCTGCCTGCGCTGGCGGGCGATGGGCCGATCCATATCCATGTGGCCGAACAGACCAAGGAGGTCGCGGACTGCCTGGCATGGTCGGGCGCCCGGCCGGTCGAATGGCTGCTGGCCAATGCGCCGGTCGATCCGCGATGGTGCCTGATCCACTCGACCCATGTGACCGAGACCGAATGGCGAGGCGTCGTTGGGCGCGGCGCCGTCGTCGGCCTGTGCCCGATCACCGAGGCCAATCTGGGCGACGGCGTGTTTCCGGCGGCTGAGTTCACACGGGCCGGCGGGCGGTTCGGGATCGGCACGGATTCCAACGTCCAGATAGGCGTGGCCGAAGAGTTGCGGATGCTGGAATACAGCCAGCGTTTGGCGCTGCGCGGTCGCGCGGTCATGGCGGACCCTCAGCGCTCGACGGGCCGCGCCCTGTTCGACCGCGCGCTGGCCGGCGGCGCCCAGGCGACGGGCGCGGCAACGGGTCTGTGCGTCGGCGCATCGGCGGATCTGGTGTCGCTCGATACCAGCGGCGTGGCCTTCGCCGGACGGTCGGGCGATGCGGTGCTCGACAGCTGGATATTCGGCGCGCCGACGGGCTCGATTTCGTCGGTTTGGCGCGCGGGGCGCGAGGTCGTGAAGAACGGCCGCCACGTCGCGCGGGACGCCATCGAGACGCGCTATCGCAAGGCGCTGGCGACGGTGCTGGGGTGAGCCTTCATCGCCGCATCTACGCCGATCTGGAGGGGCGCATCCTGTCCGGCGATCTGTCGCCCGGCGACCGGATTCCGTTCGAGCACGAACTGACCGACCGCTACGGCTGTTCGCGCATGACGGTGTCGAAGGCCATCTCCGAACTGGCGGGCCGGGGGCTGGTCACGCGCCGTCGCCGCGCTGGCACCTTCGTCGCCCAGCCTAAAGCGCATGCCGCCGTTCTCGCCATTCCCGACCTTTGGGCCGAGGTGATCGAGCGAGGACAGGTTTATGGCTATGTCCTGCTGGTGCGGGTCGAGCGCGAGCCGGAGGGCGCGGACGAAATCGCACTGGCGTCGGGCGGTCGTCTGCTGGATCTGACCTGTTTGCACAGCGCCGACGGCGCACCGCTGGCGCTGGAGCATCGATTGATCGCCCTCGGGGCTGCACCCCAGGCTATAAATGTAGATTTTCAAACGGTTCCGCCGGGAAGTTGGCTGCTGGACTCCGCGCCCTGGACCGAGGCCGAGAACCGCATCTCGGCCGTTGCGGCCGACGCCCGTGCCGCGCGCCTGTTGAAACTCAAGCCCGGCGCCGCCTGCCTGTGCGTCGAGCGGCGGACGTGGCGGGACGGGCAGGGGGTGACGCGGGTCTGGCAGACCTTCCCCGGCGACCGCTATGATCTGGTGGCGCGTTTCTCGTCAGCCCATTCACCCGTTCTGGCCAAGGAGCCCCGCCGATGAAGGCCGACCGTCTGCTGATCGACTGTCACGTCGCCACCATGGTCGAGGGACCGGTTCCCTATGGCGCAATCCACGACGCGGCCGTGGTCGTCGCGGACGGCCGCATCGCCTGGGTAGGGCCGCGCGCCGATCTGCCCGCCGTAGACGCCACTGAGACCGAGCGGCTGCACGGGCGCTGGGTGACGCCGGGCCTGATCGACTGCCATACGCACCTGGTGTTCGGTGGCGACCGCTCGGCCGAGTTCGAGCAGCGACTGGGCGGCGCCACATATGAGGAGATCGCACGCGCCGGCGGCGGCATCGTCTCCTCGGTCAAGGCCACGCGGGCGGCGTCGGAAGACGAACTGTTCGCCTCGGCACTGACGCGGCTGGCGGGGCTGAAGGCCACCGGCGTCACGATCGTCGAGATCAAGTCCGGCTATGGGCTGGATCGCGAGACGGAGCTGAAGATGCTGCGTGTCGCCCGCCGGATCGGACGCGAAGGCGGGGTGCGTGTCCGCACCAGCTATCTCGGCCTGCACGCCGTGCCGCCGGAGTATCGCGAAGATCGCGCCGCCTATGTCGATCTGGCCATCGACGACATCCTGCCCGCAGCCCATGCCGAAGGCCTGGTCGACGCGGTCGACGCCTATTGCGAGCCCATCGCCTTTTCGACCGACGAGGTGTCGCGCCTGTTCGACAAGGCCCGCGCCCTGGGCCTGCCGGTCAAGCTGCACGCCGATCAGTTGTCGAACGGCGGCGGCGCGGCGCTGGCGGCGCGCTATCAGGCCCTGTCCGCCGACCACATCGAACATGCGACTGAGGAAGGCGTCGCCGCCATGGCCGCCGCCGGGGTGGTCGCCGTCCTGTTACCAGGCGCCTACCTGATGCTGCGTGAAACGAAAGCGCCACCCGTCGATCTGCTGCGCCGCCACGGCGTGCACATGGCCGTCGCCACCGACTGCAACCCCGGCACCTCGCCCTTGGGCTCCATGACCGCCGCCCTCAACCTCGCCTGCGTCCAGTTCCGCCTGACCCCGGAAGAGGCCCTGGTCGGCGCGACGCGAGAAGCGGCGCGTGCGCTTGGGATGCTGGACGAAATGGGCACAATCGAACCGGGGAAGGCGGCGGACCTTGCGATCTGGGACATCTCCCGCCCGGCGGAGCTTTGCTACTGGTTGGGCAAACCCGTGCTCCACGCCATAGCGTAAAACACCCCATGATTGTGGCCGTGATAAATACACGTTAAAGAGGTCTTCAGTTGGGGGATTCTCTTTATGGATGTGGACGAGTTCATCAGGATCTGGACGAACACTCCGGCTTCGGAGCGGGATGCAGCGCAGTCGTTTGTCATCCATCTCTGTAAGATAATTGGTGTCGCCGCTCCGAACGAGAAGAAGGTCGGTGATCTGGACTACGGGTTTGAGCGGATCGTTCGGTTTCGTCATGATGACTCCAGCTCCCACTGGGGGTTCATCGACTGCTACCGTCGCGGATCCTTCGTTCTGGAAGCAAAACAGACGGCGAAACGGCTGGCTGGCGGGCCGGACACCAACCAGATGAAATTCGTCGGGCCAGACGTCGTCGAGCGAAAAATGGAAAACGCCAGGGCGCAGGCCAAAGGCTATGCGCGCGCACTGGACGAATGGCCGCCGTTCCTCATCATCGTGGACGTGGGGCGATCCATCGAGCTTTGGTCCGATTTCAGTCGGATGGGAAAGACCTATCTCCACTACCCGGATCGCGAAAACTACAGGATATCGATCTCAGATCTAAGCGATCCCAAGATCCGAGAACGGCTTGCGGCCGTCTGGACCGATCCAATGTCGCTCGACCCGGCGAAAAAGGTCGAGGATGCGACCACCGAGATTGCAGCGATCCTAGGCCGGTTAGTCCAATCGTTCCGCACGCGCTTTTCACGAGATGCCAATGGGGCCGGCGATCCGGTGCATCGTGCGGCCTGGGAAAAACGGGTGGCCGTCTTCGTCATGCAGTGCGTGTTCGCCATGTTCGCCGACAGCGTTCAACTGATCCCGGACAGGGCGTTTGCGCAGTTTTTGAAGAGCTACAAGGGCGACGCGAAGAACCTGCACAGAGCGATCAGCCAAGTCTTCCGCACGATGGACACCGGCGGTCATTGCACGGTGCTTCGATGCGATATGCGCTGGTTCAACGGCGGTCTGTATGCCGAAGACGCCGCGATCGCCGTGTCGGAGGGTGAACTCGATATCCTCTGCCAAGCTGCTGGCTGTGATTGGGCGAGGGTCGAGCCGGCGATTTTCGGCGCACTGATGGAGAATGCGCTTTCAACCGAGGAGCGCGGTGAGCTGGGCGCTCACTACACCCCGAAAGCCATGGTCGAGACGCTCGTCCAGGCCACCATAATGGATGTCCTTCAGAAAGAGTGGGAAGCTGCCGCCGTTCAGATCGACAAGTTCGAGAAGCACGGCGATCTGCGCAAGGCGACGGATCTGGCGAAGTCGTTCCATCTGGCCCTGTGTCACATCAAGGTGCTCGACCCCGCGTGCGGCACCGGCAATTTTCTTTACATCGCCATGGACAGAATGAAGGGCCTCGAAGGCGAGGTGATAGAGCGGCTGGCGGCTCTTGGTGAGTCTCAGAGGGTTCTTGACACCGATGGGTCATCGGTCGGCCCACGCCAGTTCATGGGGATAGAGAAAAGCACCCAAGCCGTCTGGATCGCGACGGTGGTCATGTGGATCGGCCATTTGCAGTGGCATTATCGCCTTTCAGGAAAAGTACACCCATCCAATCCCATCCTGAAGGACTACTGCGTCGTCGAGCAGGGTGACGCCATTCTGGCATGGCGCGGAATGTCTCCGGCGCCAACGTCTAAAGACGGTATTCGCTATGTCGAGCCCTATGCCCCGACGTGGCCTAAGGCGCATTTTATCATCGGAAACCCGCCGTTCATCGCGGGCAAGGATCTTCGCGCCGAGTTGGGTTCAGCCTATGTCGAAGCGCTCTGGTCCTCTCGTGGTGATCGCTTTCGATCAGCGGATATCGTGACGGTATGGTGGGATCGGGCCGCTGAAATCCTTGTCTCGGATATCGGAAAGCAGGGACCGTTCGAGAATATCTCCGACCTGCCCAAGAAGCGTTCGATACCTGAGCCGGCTCTTCAGCGCTTTGGATATGTAACGACCAATTCGATCACGCAAAACTTCTCGCGTCGTGTTGTCGAGGAAAGGCTTGGCGGCGCGTCGCCGATGCGGCTGACCTTCGCTATCGCTGACCACCCCTGGATCAAGGGCGAGGCAGCTGCAGCCGTCAGGGTCGCGATGACGGTCGCAGAGGCCGGGGCGCCTGATGGTCGCGGGCGCCTGTTGCAGGTCGTTCAGGAAAGCGTAGACGGCTTAGTCTATACTGAAACCAGAGGCGATATAGGAAGCGATCTGACGATCGGGCGCGGGATTGATCGCGCGGTTGTGCTCAAGGCCAACCGCCTGCTGGCCCATCGCGGCGTGCAACTGATGGGGGAGGGCTTCCAGGTCTCTTCGGACAAGGCTGAGACGTTGGCGAGCTTATCCGTGGATCGTCATATCATCCCGCTTAGACCTTATCGAAACGGCAAGGATCTGACAGAGCGGTCGCGCGATCTTCAGGTCATCGATCTGTTCGGCTGGTCGCAAGAGGACGCAAAACGACAGCATCCCGGCTTCATGCAGCATTTGATGGAGACGGTGAAGCCGGATAGGGATGTCAACAACCGGCCCTCCTATCGCGATAACTGGTGGATTTTCGGCGAACCAAGACGAGATCTTCGCGACGCCGTGAAGGGACTGCCTCGTTTCATCGTTACGGTAGAGACGTCAAAACACCGATGGTTCCGATTTCTCGATGCCTCGATATTGCCGGACAATCGTCTGGTCTGCATTGCGTCCGACGACCCGTTCGTCCTGGGCGTCCTTTCGTCCAGAGTACACAGGGCGTGGGCGCTCGCTGTCGGGGGGAGGCTTGAGGATCGTCCCGTCTATTCAAAAGGCTTATGTTTCGATCGGTTTGCGTTTCCTGACATAAGCAGTCTGGCGCGGCAGGAAATCGCCACCGTCGCCGAGGGCCTGGACGATCGGAGAGCCCATGTGCTGGCCTGCAATCCCGGCATGGCGATGACGACGCTCTACAACGTCATGGAAAAGACATCTGCGGGTGTTGCGCTGACTGAGGCCGAACGAACCGTCCGCCAAGTCGGATGCGTGGACCTGCTGCTGGATGCCGGCCAGCGTCTGGATCGACTGGTGTTCCAAGCTTACGGATGGGCGTCCGATGTCGGTGACGCGGCTATCGTTTCACACCTGGTGGCTCTCAATCAGAGTCGCGCTCTGGAGGAAGATGAGGGGCGAATACTCTTCCTTCGTCCCGAGTTCCAAAAGACCAGGCTACCCAAGCTACGAAAATTCCTTCCGTCGGCGCACGTCGAACAGAATGTCTCTCGTCCACCGCTACCCTCGGATGAGATTGGCCGGATAATGAGCGTTCTGGAGGTATTGCGCGGCGTCGGTCGCCCTTTGGACGCTGACGATCTCAAGTCGCTTTTCGAAGTTCCGAAGGGCGCACAGAGCGTAACCAAAAGTCTTCAGCACACCCTTGATATTCTGACTGCCGCAGGAAGCATCTACCGCACCGACGTTGGCTGGTTCGCGCCGAGGCGGATGCCGAGCTAGGGCTCAGGCCTGGGCGACGCCAATGGCCTTCATCAGGGCGTCGCGGATGGCGGCTTCGGTGAAGGGCTTCTGGATGGTGGGTTGGCCGCGCCATTCTTCGGGCAGGCCGCCTTCGCCATAGCCTGTGGAGAAAACGAAGGGCACGCCGCGCGCCTTGAGGATTTCGGCGACGGGAAAGACCTGGCGGCCGGAGACGTTGACGTCCAGCAGGGCGGCGTCGAGGTTGTCGGTGTCGCGGGCCAGGGTCTCACCATCGTCGATGTTGGACGCGGGACCGACCGGAATGCATTCCATGTCTTCCAGGATCGTCTCCAGCAGCATGGCGACGAGGGATTCATCCTCGACGATCAGGACGCGGCGGCCGGTCAGGGGTTGGGTCATTGTGCGGCCGTCCTGTCGAGCGGAACCGTCAGTTCCGCGATCAATCCATCGGGGGCGTAGACCAGATCGATCTCGCCCGCCAGATCATGGCGAATGTTTCGTTCAATCAAGCGGCTACCGAAACCTCTTCTGTCCGGTACCGTAACTTTTGGGCCGCCCATTTCGCGCCAGCTGAGCTTCAGCTTGTGGGCCCTCTGATCGGCCAGAGACCAGTCGATCAGGATGCGGCCTTCAGGCGTGTGAAGCGCGCCGTATTTGGCGGCGTTGGTGGCCAGTTCGTGGAAGATCATGCCGAGAGACAGCACGATGGCGGGTTCCAGCGAAACCGGCGGGCCGTTCAGACTGATGCGCGTATGGCCGTAGGCCTCGGTCTCGTGCTCCAAGATGGCGCGCAGGTCGGCGCCTTCCCAATGGCTCTGCGTCAGCAGGTTGTGGGTGTGGGACAGGGCCATGATCCGGGACTGGAAGGTCTCGGCGAAGCCTGCGGGATCGGTGTTGGAACGGGCCGTCTGGATGGCGATCGACTGGACCGTGGCCAGGGTGTTCTTCACGCGGTGGTTCAGTTCGTCGATCATCAGCTTCTGGCGTTGGGCGGCCAGGACGTTCTCGGTGATCTCGTGACCCTGGACGAAGATGCCGACGACAGCGCCCGCGTCGTCGCGGATCGGCTGGTAGATGAAGTTGAGATAGACAGTTTCCAACGGGCCGTCGGGCGTGCGCTGAAGTTGGGCCACGCTCTCGCGGCCTTCGTAGGGTTCGCCGGTCGCGAACACCCCGTCCAGAAACTCATAAAAGCCTTGGCCCACCAGTTCCGGCAGGGCCTCACGGACCGGCTTGCCGGCGATGTCGCGGTGGCCGATCAACTGGCTATAGGCGTCGTTGTGCATCTGGAACCGGTGTTCCGGGCCGGACAGGATGGCGACGAAACCCGGCGCCTGCATGAACATTTCGACCAGACGATTACGCTCTGTCTCCAAGCGGCGGTTGTCTTCCTGCACGGACTGGGCGCGGCGCAAGACCGAGCCGCCGACGATGGCGTCGAGGGCGGTGGTGGGCTCGTCCGGCTGGATGGTCGGGGACAGGTCGGTGACATCCGTGGTGTGCTGGAGCAGCAGCACCACCTCGCCGGCGTCGTTCAGGATCGGCGTGTGGGTGGCGCTCCAGATCCGTTCCACGAAGACCTCGCTGCCGTCCGGCAGCGTCTTGGGCATGGAGTAGCGCACGACGGCAAGGTGATCCCGTTGTCGAGTATCGCGCGCCTTTTCCAGAGAGGCGCGGACCTGGCGCACATTTTCCGGCGCCTCGGTTCCGGGGCCGGAGTCGAAGGTCGCGAACAGAGGTTGGCCCAGCACGTCGTCGCGCCTGGCGCCGGTAACGTCGATATAGGCCTGATTGACCTCAGCGATGCGCAGGTCAGTCGTGAGCAGCAGATAAGGGTTGGGCGAGGCCTCGAAGGCCGCGCCCAGATCGACGGTCAGGTCGCTTGATTTTGTCGTGTCGTTCAACGCCTACCCCGTCCAGCTTGACGATAACGCACGATCTCGAAATCGGTTCTACCGCGAGATGTCGTCAACTGTGATCGCGAGGTCATTGGCCTGATCTCAGGATTTGCTAATCAGCGAGGATGACAATCGCCGGCGTCTTCGCCACCCTCTCGCTCATGATGGCGCCCGCAGCCGACCAGCCCTCCGTCCGCATTCAGCAGGGCGTCCTGATCGGACGCGCCGATGCCGACGTGGCCGCGTTCAAGAACATCCCCTACGCCGCACCGCCGATGGCCGATCGACGCTGGCGCCCGCCGGGCCCGGCGCCGACGTGGCAGGGACAGCGCGACGCCGGCGCCTATGGGCCCCTGTGCATCCAGGCGCCGCCCAACGGAGACCCGGGCGTCGGACCCTTGCCGATGAGCGAGGACTGCCTGAACCTGAACGTCTGGCGGCCGGTGGGCACGCGCCAGCCGGCGCCGGTCATGGTGTGGATCCACGGCGGCGGTCTGGTGAACGGGTCGGGCACGGCGCCGCTCTATGACGGCACGACCCTGGCCAAGCGCGGCGTCGTCGTGGTGACGCTGAACTATCGGCTGGGGCGGTTGGGCTTCTTCGACCATCCGGCGCTGGCGGCCGAGCGACCGGCGGGTGAAGCGGCGGGCAACTATGGCCTGATGGATGTGACGGGGGCGCTGAAATGGGTGCGCGCCAATATCGCGGACTTCGGCGGCGATCCCGAGAACGTCACGATCTTTGGCGAGTCTGCGGGCGGCGCCATCGTGACGCGGCTGATGATCTCGCCGCCGGCGCGGGGGCTGTTCGACCGGGCCGTGGTGCAGTCGGGCCTGGGGCGGGAGTTGCAGACGCCGCTGGACAAGAAAGGGCCGCACGGCGCGCCGTCGGCGCGTGAGCGGGGCGAGGTCTGGTCGTTCGGCGCGGGCCTGAGAAGCGCCGCCGATCTGCGCGCCGCGCCAGCCGAGATGTTCCTGACGCCGCCGCCTGTTTTCGCCAACGGCGACCTGACCCTGATCGACGGGCGGATCGTGCCGTCCACGGTCGAGGCGGCGTTCAAGGCGGGGCGCCAGGCGCCCGTGCCGATGATCATCGGCACGAACAGCGCCGAGTTCTGGTGGATGCGGCCGACGGATCGGAACGGCTATGGCCAGATCGACGACGACATGACCTGGCTGGAGCGGGCCGACGCGGTCCAGGCCTATGGCGGTCTGGAGGCGTTCGACAAACTGGCCATCACGGATCTGGTTTTTTCCGAACCGGCGCGGATGCTGGCGCGGCTGCACAACAAGGCCGGTCATCCGGCCTGGCTGTATCGGTTCGACATCTCGTCGCCGCAGAACCCCGAGCCGCACGGCGGGGCCACCCATGCGATCGAGCGGCCTTATGTGTTCGGAACCCTGAACACCTTGCCGTACCCGGTCGAGGATCGGGATCGCAAGGCGTCGGAGGCGATGATCGGCTACTGGACCGCCTTTGCGCGTTCGGGCGATCCCAATGGCGTCGGCCGGATCGAATGGCCTCGCGCCAGGGCAGGGGATACCCGGCTGATGAACTTCGGCAACGTCGGGCCGACGGTGACGCCGGTGCCGTTCAGCGCGCGGCTGGACCTGCTGGAACGGTTCCGCGACCGGCCCCGGCCGTAAGGGCGTCAGCCGGCCGAAGTGGCGCCGGACTGCTTCTCCTTCAGGGTGACCAGTTCCTCTGCCATGGTCGGATGGACGGCGCAGGTCGCGTCCCACTGGGCCTTTGTCAGGCCGGCCTTCACGGCGATGGCGGCGAGCTGGATCATCTCCGGGCTTTCGGGGCCGACGATGTGGACGCCGACCACGCGTTGGCTGTCGGCGTCGACCACCAGCTTCATCAAAACCCGCTCGTCAGAGCCGGTGAAGGCGTATTTCATCGGACGGAAACGGGTGACGTAGACGTCCACGCCCTTGGAGCACGACCGGCGGGCCTCGGCCTCGCTGAGGCCCACGACGCCGACCGGCGGCTGGCTGAAGACGGCGGTGGCGACGGCCTCGTAGTCGAAGTGCTGGGGATTGTCTCGATAGACGGTCTGGTGGAAGGCGACGGCCTCGCGGATGGCGACGGGCGTCAGGTTCATCCGGTCGGTCACGTCGCCGATGGCCCAGATGTTGTCGGCGGTGGTCTTCGAGTACGGATCGACCTTGATCGCACCCTCGTCGTTCAGCTCGACGCCGGCGGCTTGCAGACCCAGGTCCTTGACGTGAGGGATACGGCCGGTGGCGAACATGACCACGTCGGCTTCCAGCTTCATGCCGTTCTCCAGGTGGTTGACCAGGCCGGTGACGGTCTTTTCGATCTTCTCGTGCTGGCAGCCCAGGATGACCTTGATGCCGCGCTTCTCGATCTCGCCCGCCAGGTGCGCGCGCACGTCGTCATCGAAGCCGCGCAGGATGTTGGGGCCGCGATAAATGAGGGTTGTCTCGACGCCCAGGCCGGCGAAGATGCCCGCAAACTCCACCGCGATGTATCCGCCGCCCGCGATCAGGATGCGCTTGGGCAGTTCGGGCAGGTGGAAGGCTTCTTCCGAGGTGATCGTATGTTCGATGCCGGGCATATCTTCCGGCTTCCACGGGCGACCACCGGTGGCGATCAGGATTTTCTCGGCGGTGATGGTGCGGTTCTTGCCGACGATCTCGACGGTGTGGGCGTCCTTCAGGACCGCGCGGCCGTGGACCAGTTCGACCCCGGCCTTGCCCAGGTTGGCGGCGTAGATGCCCGACAGGCGCGCGATCTCGACGTCCTTGGCCTCAAGGAAGGTGGGCCAGTCGAACTTGGCGTTGTCGAAGGACCAGCCGTAGCCCTCGGCGATCTCCAGCGCGTGGCTGACCTCGGAGGCCATCACCATAAACTTCTTGGGCACGCAGCCTCGGATGACGCAGGTGCCGCCGACCCGATACTCCTCGGCGACCGCGACCTTCTTGCCGTCGAGCGCCGTCAGCCGCGCCGCCCGAACCCCGCCCGAACCGGCGCCGATGACGAAGAGGTCGTAGTCGTAGTCGGCCATGGGTGGATTCCGTTCAGCAGAGGGCATCGGCATTTAAGCCGCGCTGCGCGAAATCCAAGAGGTTCAAGCTATTGGGAAAC